>JADMIO011638361.1_pt1 | contig 48717 bp, 41 predicted proteins | sample 8958161 | NCBI WGS metagenome assembly JADMIO01 (sample SAMN16585339, study PRJNA669376) | soil metagenome | isolation source: Crop rotation soil | place: USA: Cullars Rotation, Alabama | collected 2011
CTTCAAGTCACGTGAATTCCAAGCTTCGGATCCCACTGTGCTGGAAAGGCGTTCCCCGGTCGCGCTTGAACTCGACCAGCACGCGCGTCTCCTTCGCCTTGGTCGATTCATCGTACAGCCTGGCGAATTCATCGAGATCGGTCACCGGCTTTCCGTTGACCGTGCGGATGACGTCGCCCGACTGCAGCTCGGCCTTGGCGGCGGGGTAACCGGTGCTGAGGGTCGTCACCGTCACGCCCTGGTCGTCGTCGAGCTGATTGGCGTTGGCGTAGGGGACGGTGACGTCGCGGACGCTCAGGCCCCACGTCTTGAACTCGCGCTCTTCGCCGACGGCGCCTTCGAGCTTCTGCGTCTTCACCGTGATCGTCAGCGTTTCCTTGCCGCGCTTGAGAAGGAGCTTGGCGTCGGAGGCAATGGGCAGGTCGGCGATCTTCTTGCGCGCCGGCGCCACTTCCTCCGGAAAGCGAACGTTGATCGGCTGATCGTTGATCTCCAGCAGGATGTCCTGCGTCTTCACGCCCGCCTTCATCGCCGGGCTGTTGCGCTCGACGTTGTTGATCAGCACGCCCTTGTTGATGTCGATGTTGTAGAACGACTCCAGGTCCTGAAGTGGCTTGAGATCGATGCCCAGGTCGGCCCGGTCGACGCGGCCTTTCTTTTTGTCGTCGGCGGATTTGAGGATGGCGGCGATGACGTCCTTGGCGGTGTCGATCGGGACGGCGAAGTTCAGGTTCTGGCCTCCGCCACGCGTGTTGATGCCGATCACCTTGCCGTTCATATCCACCAGCGGCCCGCCGGAGTTGCCCGGATTGATCGGCGTGTCCATCTGGATCCAGTTGGAAAATTCGCCGGTCTCGTACTCGTCGATCGTCATCTGATCGGGATAGAACGTGCGCTCGGTGTTGGAAACGATGCCGAGCGTGACCGTTCGCGCCAGGCCGAACGGCGTGCCGACGGCCATCACGTTCTCGCAAGGCTGGAGCGTGCGGCTTTCGCCCAGCTCGGCGTGACGGAAGCTGAAGTTCTTGCGGCGGACCTCGTCCATGTCCATTTGCACGATGGCAAGGTCTGTCCAGTGATCGTCGCCAATGAGCTTCGCGCGAACGCGCTCCTTGTTGGCGAGGGTCACGAAGATCTCGGCGGCCCGGCCGGCGACGTGGTAGTTGGTCAGGATGCGGCCTTCGTCATCGATGATTACGCCCGAGCCGATGCCGCGGCGTAGATTGCGCTTGCCCTCGGAGTAGATTTCCTGAGCGACGTCGAGGCGGACGACGGATGGGAAGATCCGGCGCGTGACGGCGGTCACGACCTCGGGCGTCGCGTCGCGGAAGGTGGTGCGGGCGCCGGTGACGGCCGACTGAGTCGCCGAGGGGCGCGTCGCGGGCGCTTTAGCAGCGCCCTTTCGCAGATCCATGCGGCAGCCGGCCAAGACGACGGCGAACAGAAGCACGAAAGGTGTGAATCGATTCATCTTGTTGTGGATAAGATGCGCGAATCCTGTTGATGTCGCAACGTCGCGTTGGCGATCGAGCCCGTGGGCCGTATGGTCCCGCGCCATGGGTTTTGATAGCGGAACGATTTCGTGCCGGCGGTTCGCCGTCGTCGGAGAAGGGCCGGCGGCGGTCGATCAGAACGTTTTGGACATGCTCAGCAGCAACGCGCTGCGCCCGAGCGAGATCGGGATTCCGGACGAAGTCGAATACGGCTGGTCGGGCGGAAGGCATGTGCTGGATGGCAGCTTTACCTTCGATCACAACGTTTTCGCCGATGCGCTGCATTTCGCGATGCGCGTCGATACCAATCGCGTACCTTCATCGCTGAAACGCGCTTACCGCATCATGGAAGAAGAGGCGGCGGCGGCGCAGAATCCGTCCGGATTTATCAGCAAGACTCAGAAGCGCGACGTGAAGGAGATCGTCGGCCGCAAGCTCGACGATGAGCTGCGCAGCGGGCGTTTTCGCCGCAGCAAGCTGCTGCCGGTGCTGTGGGATCTGCCCGCGGGAATGGTTTACTGCAACGCGGGCGGGGCCAGGCTCGAGCAGTTGATGGAACTGTTCGAACGGACCTTCGGGCTGACGCTCGCCCCGCTGTCGGCCGGCGTCATCGCGCTGCGCACGCTCGAACGCAAGTCTCGCCGGCGCGACTACGAGGACATGCGTCCAACCCGTTTCGTCCACGGCCAGGACGGAGAAAGCCAGTGGCCGGAGTATCCGTGGGTGCTCAAGGGACCCGAGCCGAAGGATTTCATCGGCAACGAATTTGTCCTGTGGCTGTGGCACGAAGCGGAATCGAACGGCGGAACGGTGACGACGTCGGCGGGGGAGGTCTCGGTAATGTTCGATCGCTGGCTCGATCTTGACTGCGCCTACGGCCAGAGCGGTCGGGACTCGCTGCGTGCGACGGGCCCGACGCGCATGCCGGAGGCGCGCGACGGGCTGAGAACGGGCAAGGTTCCGCGTCGGGCGGGGTTGGTGCTCGAAGCGAACGGCCGAATATTCAGCGCGACGGTGAACGCCGAGACGCTGGCGCTGTCCGGGACGAAGCTTCCCGACGTCGAGAACGCCGACTCGCCACGGGTCGTGTTCGAGCAGCGCATCGAGATGCTTCGGGATGTCGCGCAGATGCTCGATGGGCTGGTGGAAACGTTCCTGCAGGTAAGGGGCGGATCTGGTTGGGAAGGACAGATCGGGCAGATGCGGCGATGGATCTCGAACCCTTCCAAATCCATTGCCGCCGTCGCGTAAGGGGAAGCTTACCCTATTTTCACAATACTTTGCTCTTATATAAGTATTAAACGTCATCTGACGAGGGTGTGATACGTATTGCTACCGATGCGTATCGTCGTAAATGCTGATTAAGCCTATCATTATCGCTGGGAAGCGGCGCGATCGGCACAACTCCCACATCTTCCGGCCGACGCTCTAAAATCTCATCTGTTTCTCACGTTTGAGGTTGTGCGCGCTCCGACGGGGGGTATTCTTCGCTCCGAACTCGTGGGCACGTTGCTCACCTGCGGCCACCGACGTAAGTCCCCCGTGAGAGTGAACCACTCGGGTTGGGGCGGGGGCGAACGCAGTCGCGATTCTCAGTTCCTGTTTACACCCTTTGGAGGGCTCCATGTTCGAAGCACTGGAAATGCGCCGACTGATGTCGACCGTGACGCAGAGCGGCAGCTTGCTGACGGTCAACGGCGGCAGCGGCGATGACATGATCAACGTCCGCGAGAGCAACCACACCGTCGTGGTTGACTACTACAACAACTCCGGCACGTTCACGACCGTGACCAAGACGGGCATCACCCGCATCAACATCAACGGTCGCGGCGGCGATGACTCGATCTTCTACACCGGCAACACCGTCGGCGCGAACATCCACGGCGACAACGTCAGCTCGTCCAAGGGCGGCTCGGGCGGCTCGGGTGGGTCGGATGACGACAACTGGCATGGCTGCCACCGCTACGGCCGCGGCAAGCATGGCGGCAACGGCGACGGCGGCAACGGCAACGACTTCATTACCGTTGACGACGAAGGCTCCGGCTCGTCCGTCATCGACGGCGACGGCGGCAATGACGACCTCACCGTCATCAAGGGCAACTGGACCCTGGTCTACGGCGGCGTCGGCAACGACAACATCTACCTGAACACCGCCGGCTCGGCCAACAGCTGCAACTACGGCGAGACCATCGTCTTTGCCGAAGCCGGCAACGACGTGGTCACCGCCTACTCGGGCCTGAACATCATCTTCGGCGATGGCGGCAAGGACACGTTCATCGATCTGGGCGGCGTGAACTTCGCCTTCGGATTCGAGACCGTGGTCTCTGCCTAAGGCTTCGAAACCTCTCCTTGATTTCAATCACCAGGGACTGCTTCACGGCAGTCCCTGGTTTCGTTTGCGCTAGGCGAAGTGCTTTTGCGCTGCTAGGGGTGCGTGTAAACTTGGCGTGGCACGATGAAGCAGGAGACATTCGATGCGTTTGACCGTGCAAACTCCCCGCCGATGGCCGCGGCCCTGTGGGATTACGCGCCCGGCACGCTCGAGCCCGTGCGCGAGGGGAACAACTTCGTCTACCGCTATCGCGACAACGAAGCGCGCGAGCGCTATCTGCGCATCGGGACGACGGACCTCAACAAGCTGCAGGCGGAGCTCGACTTCCTGAATCATCTGCATCTCAACGGCGCCGCGATCGCACCCCCCGTGCCATCGTTGCAGGGGCGCTACGTTGAAACCATCGACACGCCGGCAGGGCAGTTCACGGTCGTATCCTTCGAGGCGGTGTACGGCGAGCCGGTGAAGTGGGGCGAGGACGCGCACAACCGCAAGCTTCTCTTCGAGCGCGGGCAGGCGCTGGCCAGGCTCCATCGGATCGCTCAAACCTTCCGCCCGCTGGGGCCCAGGCGCGTTCATTGGTATGAGGACGATCTGTTCACCGATCCGGAGAAATACTTATCACCCGAGGAAATCGTACCCCGCCGGGAGTATGAAGAGCTGATCCAGTGGATGCTGAACCGGCCGCGAACGTTGGAAAACTACGGCATGGTTCACGGCGATTTCGGATCGTTCAACACATTGCGCCGCGACGGGACGCTGGTGGCCTTCGACTTCGATGACTGCTGCTATCACTGGTATTTGTACGATGTCGCGGTGGCGGTTCGCTCGGCGCGAAAGCTTCCGAGCAAGTATCGCAAGGCTTACCTGGAAGTGCTGATAGAAGGGTATTCCTCACAGAGGAGCCTTGGGGGGGAGGGCGTTCGCGAGGTTGCCCAGTTTTGCAGGCTGGCGGCGCTTTATCGCTACGTCAGCTTGAAGCGCAAGTGGGATTTCGCGAAATTATCCGCAAAACAAAAATCGATGGTGGATGAGCGGCTGAAGGTCCTGGCGTCGCCGCCAACCTGGTATTAACAATCGCACACCATTGAAGTTATGCAACCCTCGGCATCGGAGTCTTCTCGTGCCAAGAGATTTTTCAGATTCTTGGAATTACGAGGAATTTTTCATGCAGATTTGCTCTTGTCCATTTCATGAGTTAGAGTCGACTCTAATTCTTCTGCCGGCTATGTGGGCTGGGGTCTCTACACCGAATTTACTACGTCGGAGGGTCGCAATGTTTGAGAATCTGGAAACGCGTGCGCTTCTATCTACGGTCGTCCAGACCGGTGGCACGTTGACTGTCGACGGCACGAGCAAAGACGACATCATCAACGTTCGCGAAAGCAACCATACGGTTGTTGTGGACTACTACAACAACTCGGGTGTTTTCACGACCGTCACCAAGACCGGCGTCACCAAGATCAATATCATTGGTCGTGGCGGTGATGACTCGTTGTTCTACACTGGCAACACCGTCGGCGCGAATATTCACGGCGACTCCGTGAGCGCGAACAACGGTGGCAACGGTGGCTCGGGCGGCTCGGGCGGCTCGGGCGGCTCCGATGACGACAGCTGGCATGGGAATCAGCACAACGGTTGCGGCAAGCACGGCGGCGACGGCTCCGGCGGCAACGGCAACGACTTCATCTCCGTTGACGATGAAGGCACCGGCCGCACAACCATGGACGGCGACGGTGGCAACGACGATCTCGTCGTCATCAAGGGCAACTGGACCGTCATCTACGGCGGCACCGGCAACGACAACATCTTCCTGAACACCGGCGGCGCCGAGAACAGCTGCAGCTACGGCGAGACCATCGTGTTCTGCGAAGCCGGCAACGACACGGTGACGGCGTACTCCGGCATCAACATCATCTTCGGCGACGGTGGTAAGGACACGCTGATTGATGTCGGCGGGCTTAACATCTACTCCGGATTTGAGACTGTGGTTCACGCGTAAGCTCGGCGTCCAGCCCGCTTAGCCTGCTAACTAAGAAGAGAGTGAGCCGAGGATCGCGGTGACCCCGCGATCCTCGCTCTTTGCGCGCTGGTTATCGATCCGCCGAAGCGCCCGCCGCTCCCAGGGTGTTCTTCGAGCCGGAAAGTTGTGGTGCAGCAGGCAACAGCTTTAAGGTAATTCTTGAAATTTGCGGAAAGCCGACATATCTTTCGCCTTGCTTTCAGAATGGCTGAGAGCGTTGAGGCGGAGTGAAACGTCAACCTTTTTCGGAGGGTTACGATGTTTGAATTCTTGGAAACGCGGCGTTTACTTTCCACGACATCGGTGGTGCAGAGTGGTTCGTCGCTCACTATCAATGGCACAAGCGGCAATGACACCATCACCGTGACCGAAAGCGGTCACAACGTGCACGTCGAATACTCGACGGGCAACAGCGGCATCACTGCGACGAATTACACGGGTATTACCAAGATCAACATCAACGGCAACAACGGTAACGACTCGATCTTCTACATCGGCAACACTGTCGGCGCCGACATCCACGGCGACGGTGGACAGAACGGCAAGGGCAAGAACGGCGGCAGCCACGGCAGCGGCAGCGGCAGCGGCGGAACCAGTGGCGGCACCGGCGCATCAGGCACCGGCGCGGGCGCTGACTTCATCACCGTGACCGACGCCGGAACGGGTAGCTCCGTGGTGGACGGCGATGGCGGCAATGACGACATCACCAGCGTCGCCTCCAATATGACCGGCGGCCGCACGACCCTCTACGGTGGCGACGGCAACGACAACATCTACGTCAACACCGACAATGGCGTGACCTACAGCACTGCGGCTGCGAAGACTCAGATCTACGCTGAGGGTGGCAAGGACATCATCACCGTCTACGATGGCAAGAACACCATTGACGGCGGCGGCGGCAAGGACGTGCTGATCACCACCGTCGACGCCGTCAACGTCGTCGTCAACGTTGAGACCACTGTGAGCACCGGTGGGACCTGATCCTGGTTTGACATCGTGAATTCCGGCGAGGACCGCGGATGGCCGCGGTCCTCGCTTTCTTTCACGCCGACCATCGGTCCGCCCCGGTGTCGATCGGCGCGCTCGTCGCATAACATTCCCACCGCATGCGCCAGAGCGATCTGCGAACTTTTGACCGCATGCAGACTCCCGCGGATGCAGTCGCTCGTTGGCAGCATCAGGCGGGCTCCCTGCAAAGCGTCAGCGAAAGCCAGAACTTCGTCTATCGCTTTCAAGATCCGCTCGGCCGCGTGCGCTATCTGCGTATTGGAAACGCTAAGCACCGCACTCCCAATGAAGTGGCGGCGGAATTGGATTTCATCAAGTACCTTGGGGATAACGGGCTGGAAGTCGCGCGGCCGGTGGCTTCCGCGGCGGGAAACCTGGTCGAGAGCATCGAGACTCCCGCGGGGGGTTACTGCGCGGTCGTCTTCGAGCAGGCGCCGGGCGAGCGGGTCGCCTGGGGCACCGATGCGCAGAACCGCAAGTACCTGTTCGAGCGCGGCGTGATGCTCGGCCAGATGCACCGGCTGTCGGAGAAATACTTTGTGACAGGTCCGCGGCGGTGGGAATGGTTCGAGGACGAGCTATTCACTGATCCCGCTAAATTCCTGCCGGAGAGCGAAGTGGCGGTTCGCCGCGAGTATGAGAAGCTGGTCCAGTGGATGCTCAAGCGCCCGCGGAAGCGCGAGAATTACGGCATGATCCACGGGGATTTCGGGACGTTCAATACCCTGCGACTGCCCGACGGTCGGCTGTCGATCTTCGACTTCGACGATTGCAGTTTTCACTGGTTTCTATACGACGTCGCCGTTTCGCTGCGCTCGGCGCGAAAGCTCCCGGACAAGTACCGCAAGGCCTACGCGCGCGTCTTACTGGAAGGATACGCAACCGAGAGGAACCTGAACGGCGATGGGCTGGAAGAGCTGTCTCGTTTCTGTCAGTTGTCGGCGCTTTATCGCTTCGTAGGAACGATCCGCCACAACCTTGGAGAACAGGAGATGAGCCCGCAGCAGAAGCAGATCCTGGACCAGCGCCGGCTGGTCGTCGTCAACCCGCCCGACTGGCATTAGCCGCTGGCGCCTCAGAGGCTGGCCTTCGTGAAGTGAAATCCCACGGCCGCCGCATCCGCCGCCACAAGGATCGCTTCAGCCGCCTTAAGATCGCGCAGGATCGGATTGGGTTGCTTGAAATCGTTGAGCTTCTCCGAGACGTACTCGTGAAGCGCGCGAATCGTCTTCAGGCCGTCGGCGGCGGGATAAAACCGCTCGGGCGGCAGGCGCATCTTCGAGGGGTCAAACCCATCGGCCTTGAGCTGCTCGATCAGCGCCGCCTGGCTTTCCGATAGCATCGTCGAAGGCTGCGCGACGCCCTTGCACCGGGCGGCGAAGTCGAGCTTATCGGCCTCCCGGGCTAACGCCTTGCCCGACCCCGCCTTGGCATACGCGGCGGCGTGAGTCGGATCGGTCAGCGGCTTCTCGAGCGTGATCGTGATTGCCAGCGCCATACGAGCCTCACCAATTATTCCGGCTTCTGAACGACCGCGAACCCTCTCGCGCCGCCAGGCGGCTTGTCGGGTGCGCGCTTGAGAACCGATTCCTTCGCCCGCTCGAACTCCTCGGCCGACAGGTCGCCGGCGAGATGAAGCTTGTGCAGCTCTTCGATGCTGAAGTCCGCCTGAAGCTGAATGTCGCTCAGTTTTCGCGGGCGCAGCCGACGCAGGGTTCGTGCAACGACGATCAGGATCAAGAAGGCGCAGAAGACTGCCGTAAGCAAGATCGACGTGCTGAAGAACATCGGTTTACCCCATGTGCTTGATCATCTCCGTCGCGAACTCGCTGCACTTCACCTTCTTGGCGCCCTGCATCAGCCGTTCGAAATCATACGTGACCGTCTTGGCGTCGATCGCCTTCTCCAGACCCCTGACGATGAGGTCCGCCGCCTCCTGCCACTTCATGTATTCGAGCATCATCACCCCGGAGAGGATCACGCTCCCGGGGTTGACGACGTCCTGGTTGGCGTACTTCGGGGCGGTGCCGTGTGTGGCCTCGAAGACGGCGTGGCCGGTGATGTAGTTGATGTTTCCGCCCGGCGCGATGCCGATCCCGCCAACCTGCGCGGCCAAGGCGTCGCTGAGGTAGTCGCCGTTGAGGTTGAGCGTGGCGATGACGTCGAAATCCTCGGGGCGCGTGAGAACCTGCTGCAGCGTGATGTCGGCGATGGCGTCCTTGATGACGATGCCCGCGCCCGGCTTGCCCTCAGGAATCTTGCACCACGGCCCGCCGTCGATTTCGACGGCGCCGTAGAAGTTTTTCGCGACCTGGTAACCCCAGTCGCGGAAGCCCCCTTCGGTGAACTTCATGATGTTGCCCTTGTGCACGAGCGTCACCGATTTTCGCTTGTGCTGGATGGCGTAGCCGATCGCGCTGTGGACGAGGCGTTCCGTGCCGAGATAGCTGACCGGCTTGATGCCGACGCCGACCTGGACGCTCACGTCGCGCTTGGGCGCGCCGATGCTTTCGAGCTGCTTCTGCCAGCCCTGCGCGGCTTCCTTCGAGCCCATGCGGATTTTCTTGAACGCCTTCGGATCGAACTGCTGAAGGAAATCGAGGACCTTCTGCGCCTCCGGCGTGCCGGCGGCGTACTCGATGCCGGCGTAGATGTCCTCCGTGTTCTCGCGGAAGATCACCATGTCGACTTTTTCGGGATGCTTCACGGGCGAAGGCACGCCGGTGAAATAGCGCACCGGCCGAAGGCAAACGTAGAGGTCCAGCATCTGCCGCAGGGCGACGTTGAGCGATCGAATTCCGCCGCCGACCGGCGTCGTCAGCGGCCCCTTGATGCCCACCAGGTATTTCTGGAACGCCTCGACCGTTTCATCCGGTAGCCAGGTCTTGAGCTGGTCGAACGATTTCTGCCCGGCGAGCACTTCCTTCCAGACGATCTTGCGTTTTCCGCCGTACGCTTTCTGCACGGCGGCGTCGAAGACGCGCACGGAGGCTTGCCAGATGTCGGGTCCGGTACCGTCGCCTTCGATGAAGGGGATGATCGGCTGATCGGGGACATTCAGACGTCCGCCGGAGATGGTGATCGCTTGGCCTTCGCTCATTGATAACTCCCGTCGCGTAAATGCATCGCCCCGGCGATGATCGCCGGGGCGAGGAATTATCTGGATTTGTCGCGAAAGCTCAAACGTTCAATCGAGCCGGGCGCTGATTTCGGGCAGCGGCGCGTCGGTGGCGTCGGAGGCATCGGCTTCGACGGCGATGTACTGGCGGAGCTGCTTGAACAGGTCCGGGCGAAGCTCGGCGAGCTTGTCGGGGGTGGCGTCGGCGATCGCGACGTGGCCGTCGGTGCCGGTGACGGAATAGAGCAACCCTTTGGGGCCGGACTTGACCGTCACCGTCTCGTTGCGGCTGACGATGTGCACGATGATCTTCTGATCCGCCGCCTGCGTGATCGCGGCGGCGGGGAGCGTGCCGGGTGGCGTGGCGGGCGCGCTCGCCCCGACCAGCCCACCGAACATCATCGCCGCTGCACACATCATCGGTTGGATCATGTTGAGCTCCGATAATTGCCGCGTGTATTTGCGCCCGCGGCGGCCGGTTTGTCAACGGCCGATGCGTCGCAATGGACGCGCATCTACGTTATCGGCAGAACTTGGGGGCTACTGTACCCTGGCGAAGTCCGCGAATTCTTTTTCGATCGCGGAAGGATCGCCTAGGCCCTTATGGATGAAGACCCGGTAGCGCAGCGTGAAGGACTTGCCGGGTGCGAGCGTGTAGGGCTCGCCATAGAGCATCGATGGATTCACGTACACGCCGCCCTCGCGCGACCACAGGTGCCACTGCGACGGATAGCGCGGATTGCCCGGGTGGCACAAAATCGCCAGACCCGCGGGGCCGTATCGCGGATCCGTGACGCCGCTGGCGTCGATCCAGCGCGACGTCGGGCCGCGCGCGTCCATGCCTTTGCGGCCTTCGCTGTCGATCATGGTCACTTGAGCGATATTGTCGGGAGCGCGATAGGACAAGCCTGCATATCCGCCGCCGGTTTTGTTCGGCGGCGTGCGATCGAAGGTCAGCTCCTGGTCCTGCGCCGTGAACGTCATCGTCCAATCGATCACGTAGCTGCCATCGGCGCGCGGCATCGAGACGGCGATACTTCGCTGCTCCTTCAGCAGCGTCTTGTCGCCGGTGCCGTAGTCGATCTGCATCATGATGCTCGCGCCGCCGGCGCTGGTGGCGACCATTTCATTTCCGGCGAAGCGCGTCCAGCCCACGGGGACGCCCTCGGGATCGAGCTCTTTCGACCCCGGCTTGTGCGGCTGGGCCCATTCCCAGTAGTTAACGCCGTTAATCGTCTTCCAGCAGAACCACAGCGCTCGATGCCACGGATGATCGTGCGGCGCGAAGTTGGTCAGCGTCGGCCCGCCGGGCAATGCGACGGGATGAAAATAAGGCACGTTGTCCTTGGCGGCGTAGTGATAGGTCCAGAGCGTCTGGGCATCGAGAATGAGCGAAAGCTGTTCGCCCTTGCGATGTTCCCAATGCACGCCGGCCGCGGGACCGCTCGATGATTGGGCCATCGTGTACGCCTGCATGATCGTCTCGTACTTGGCGATCATGTTGGGCTCTTCCCACTCCGGCATTTTTCCGGCGGCGAGGTAGTCGAGATACTTCTTCGTGACCTGCGCGAAGTGGGCTTCATGGCCGACCTTGAAGCGATCGGGAATGAGGAGCTCCCATCGGCCGGCAGCGAGCTCCTTCAAGTCGATGCCCGGATAATCGCGGGCGACGATCGCGACGACGCCGCGGAGCGTGCTTTCGAAATCGGCGGCGTCGCCGACTTTTTCGATGTACAGCGTCGGCTTGTAGTTCTGCTCAGCGCCCTGCTTGATGACGAGGTTGGCCTTGGAGCCGCGCATCATCGAGTAATGCGTGTCACCTGCGCCGGCGGGCGCTTCGAAATTCCATTTCACCGAGACCTTCGCGTGCACGCCCTTGATGCGGTAGGTGAACTCGCCGTTGGCCAGGACGTTGAGCACGCCGTCCTTCACGTCTTTCCTGAGGTAATCGGGATACTCATCCTTCCCGGTCACCTTCTTGAACTGCTCGGCCGTCACCGGCGTCGTCCAATGCCTCGCCGACAGCATCTTCACGTCCCTGTCGGTGTGAATGATCTGCTCGGGGAAGCATTCCCACTGCACGAGATCAACCAGGTGCGTCGTGACATCGACGATCCCTTCCCCTTCCTGCGTCGCGTCGAAAAACCACGCCGGCCGCTTGAGCGGGCTGCCGGCGACGGTCTTGAAGTAGTGATGGACCGATTCCTTCGTGATCGCGGGCTGCTCGGGCGTGCCTTGAATGAGCTCGCCGAACAATTCCGGATGGCGCGACAGCTCGCGCTGGAGCGTGTTCGTGATCTCATAGCGCTCGGTCATGATGTCATACAGCATCACCCCTTTTTCGTGCGCCACCTTGAACGAGCGCTTCAGCACATCCAGATCGGCGGGCGTGATGGCCATCGGCTTGTCCGCCAGCACGTTCAGCCCCGCGGCGATCGACGCCTCGATGTATTTCGTCTTGCGCGCGTTGTTCCCGGAGATGACGACGACATTGCCCGGCCGCTCCCGGAGCATTTGCTCGAGGAAATTGTCCGACGCGTGCACCTTCTCCTGCCAGTGGGTCGGATTTTCCTTGCGCGTGTTGAACCCCTCGATCCGCGCCAGATGCTGATCGAGATCATCGCCCGCCGGGGCGTAGACGTTCACCACCGGATCGATGACGTCGAGCATTTCCTTTTGCACCAACGCCGCGTGGAAATGGCCGGGATCGAGCGTAATGAAGCGGACTTTTTCCTGCATGGCTTTCGGCGGCGCTTCCGCCTGCGCGCAGCATACCGCCGGGGCGAGCATCAGCATCACGATTACGATTGCATGATTGAAGTGCTGGAGGATTCCATGCGCAGGATTGTCATCCCGAGCGAAGCGAGGGATCTCGTAGTCGCCTGGCATCCGGGATTCCTGCATCACCCGTTGCGCGGGCACCCAGCGCTGGGAATGACATGCTTTGCACGCCGTGCGACGGATGGTTTTGATGGGCATGGTTTTGTCGACCGCGTCAGATTCGGATCGGAATGTGATGCTTCTTCAGCACCGCTTCGCTGCCATACGGCTGGCGCTGCGATCGGCGGAGCAGCTTGTTCGCGTCGGCGTCGTCGATGAACTGCTCTTTCGCCGGGTCCCAGTGCAACTTGCGGCCGGTCTTCATGGCGGCGTGCACGAGCAGGCAGCCGCTGCATGAGCGATGCCCATCCTCCGCCGGCGCGACGGCCGGCTTGCGGTCGCGCATCGCTTCGATCCAGTCCAGGTGGTGATCGTTCTTCGGCGACACGTGCAAATGCGTGTCGCTGTCCTTCAGCTTGATCTGCAGAATCTTCGGATCGGACGCGTCGAGATGCTTGACGCTCTTGGCGGTCACGTTCGGATCGCTGGCGGTGACCGATGCGCCGCTCTTGCGCGTCACCCAGATCCAGCCTTCATCGCCTTCGAAGCGCACGCCAACCGGGTTCTTGTTCGACAGCTCGACGACCGCGCCGTTGGCGTACTGGGCCTGCGCGTGGAAGTCGCCGTGGACATCCCACAGCCCGCCGGTGGCGAACTGCGCTTGTGCTTCGATCCAGATTGGACCGGAATGCTCCATGCCCATGCCCCAGTGCGCGATGTCGATATGGTGCGCACCCCAGCCGGTGATCATGCCGGCGCCGAACTGCTCGCAGCGTAGCCACCCCGGGCGGTCGTAGCGCTTGTTCTTGTCGCTGGAAACCTGCGGATGAACGCGATCCTGCGTGTAATAAACCTCCGGCGTCGAGCCGAGCCACATCTCGTAGTTGAGGTTCGGCGGGACGGGCATCTCGGCCTTGTTCCCGCCCGCAGGGTCGCCCGGCAGGCCGATGATCACCTTCTTGACCTTGCCGATGTATCCGTTGCGAACGAGCTCGCAGGCGTACCGCCAATGGTCATCCGAGCGCTGCTGGCTGCCCATCTGGAAGACGCGGCGTTGCTTCGCGATGACGTCGGCCATCTGCCGGCCCTCGGAAATCGTCAGCGACGCGGGCTTCTGCAGGTAAACATCCTTGTTCGCCAAGGCGGCCTCGATCGCGGGCAGCGCATGCCAGTGATCCGGCGTGCTGATCGCGACGGCGTCGATCGACTTGTTGCCCAGCATCTCGCGATAGTTCGCGTACGTCTGCACGCGGATCGGATGATCCCCGCCGAGCGATTTGGCGTAACCCTGCTCGACGAGTTCCTTCGCATCGGCCAGGCGCACGCTGTCGAGATCGCAGACGGCGACGATGCGCGCGAGGTCGGGATGCTTCATCACGCCCGGGATATCCATCGTCCGCCCGATGCGCCCGCAGCCGATCTGGGCGATGTTGATGCGGCTGTTGGCGCTCGTGCGCTTGGCGAAGGGCGAAGAGCCCGTCGCGCAGCCGGTGATGATCGTCGGAAACGCGATCGCGCCGGCGGCGATGGAGGCAGTCTTGAGGAACTGGCGGCGTGAGGTCCCGGTCGGTGGATTCATCTTCATTCGTCATTTCTCCGTTGCGGCGGGTTTGGTCGGCCTTTCCATCGCCCACATGATTCCGCCGCGAAGGTGCTTGAGGAACATGGGGTCCTGGTAATGCTCTTTCTGATGGCCCAGCGCCGTGTAGAACGATCGGCCGCCTTCGAATTCGTGATACCACGAGAGCGGCATGGCGTCGCCGAAGCGGTCGCCGGGGTATTCGGCCTTCTTCGGATCATCCAGCTTGTGTGGATCGGTCACCAGCAGCGGCTTGATGTCTTTGTTGAAATTGTCGAGGTAGTAGCACTCATCTGTCCACGTGAACTTCGCCGGCAGGTCTTTGGTGGCGGGATGATTGGCGTCGACGACGCGTACCTCGAACGGCTGGATCTTCGGATGACGGTTGAACTTCCCGCCGAGCAGCGCCCAGTACCATGGCCACTCGCGCTCCGAGCCTGAAGCCGAGTGGATGCCGACAAAGCCGCCACCGTTGTGAATGAACTGGCGGAACGCCTCGCGCTGCGCGACGGTCTCGAATGCTTCGTTGTTCGCGTTGGAGAAGACGATGGCCGAGTACTGCTTCAGGTTGGCTGTCGTGAAGACATTGGGGTCGTCGGAGTGATCGACGTCGAAGCCGTTTTCTTCGCCGATCTTCTTGATCGCGTCCACGCTGCTCTGGATGTTGTCGTGAACGTAGCCGGTGCCGACGGTCTTGTGGTTGCGCGTGTAGACGAGGACCTTCTTCTTCTCCGCCGCGACCGCGAAGGTGTTGGTTGCAAACAGCGCGACGGCCAAGGCGAGCAGGATCGCCGAATTGATTCGATTCATCCGCTTCTCCTTACACTGGAAGTAGTGTGCGCGGCAACGAACGTTGCGGCAATCGACGGCCGCTGGCCCGGTCGCGCCGATGGCGGTAAGATGTGACATGTAAAGATCGGGGGAACTTGACGGAGAAGTTTTAGGGGCCGTAGCTCAATTGGGAGAGCACCGCGTTTGCAACGCGGGGGTTGGCGGTTCGAGCCCGCTCGGCTCCATTTCGGGCATTTCTGTTAGAATCTGGCGGTCGGCATACGGGCTTTCTCGGGGCATGCCATGAGCCAATTGCAGCAGACGCGGCGCGTCGATCGATCGGGTCACACCATCCGCCCGGGCAGGCCGACCGTACGGACGACGTTTCAATTGTCGGCGGCGCTGGGCAGCGGGTCGTGGGATGACGCGCTGAAGATTTGTGTCGATTGGCTGGGACGAAAATTCCCTGAGCCGATGCCGATCGAGGCGTACGCCGGGGAGTCGGTGGACCTGGATGTGCACGGGCAGACGCTGGGTTGCATCGCGATCCCGGACCTGTGGTCGGCGCGCGTGCAGATGCCCGATGCGCCGTTCGGAGATGCGCCTGCGGTGGCGGGGCGGACGTGGACCACCGAGGTCGCGCTGCGACGCGATGGCTCGACCATTCGTTTCGCAACTCGAAATGTCTGCGCATCGCTGCCCAACTGTGAAGCGCCCATCTCTTACACGACGCCCGTCATCGTCACCGACCTGGCGGATCAGCTCGGACTGGTCGAGGTTCGCCGGCTCGACGGCAAACCGTGGGAATTGAAGTACGAAGCGGAGCTCGATCAGCTTCGCACATTTCTTGAAGAACCGCGGCGGAGCTTGCCGGTCTATCTCCTCGCCGAGCCGTATTCGGTCGACGCGGCGCAGCTCGCGCGGCGGACGCTGGGGCTGGCGCATGTTGTACTGTTACCGAAAGCGCTGGCGGATGGTTGGTCGCAGCGCGTGGGCGGCGAGTGGGCGGCCGACCCGGGCGCGGTCCGGACGTATCGCGCGGGCCTGCGCTTTGGCGAGGACTCGCCCTTCGCGCACGCGGCGGTAGCGCCGGAGAAGATCGCCACCTGGCGGTTCGAGGATCTGGAAGGGCCCGAGGCGTTCGCGGCGTCGCTGATCGAGGAGGCGTACGTCGCCTGCGTCGGAAAGAAAATGGACTGGGCCGGCTGCCTGTTCTACGCCGACGCGCGCACGAAACAGGCGGAGTTGCAGCGGTCGGCGGCGGGGGATGAGAAGCAGTGGCGCGAAGCGTACGAGGAGGAGATCGCGGCGCTCAAGAGCAAGCTCGACGAATCGCTGAAGGAAATCGAAGCCTTCAACGACGACGCCATCAACGCCGCCCGCGAGCGCGACATCTACAAGGAGGAAGCCGCGCGGCTGCGGATGATCGGCGACTCGTTGCGGGCCGCGCTGTCCGCCAAGACCGGCCAACCCGCCGACGCCGCGATTCCGATTCCCGATTCCTACGATGAGCTGCCGCGCTGGGTTGAGCAAAATCTCGTCGGGCGCCTGCTGCTGCACCCCCGCGCCAAGCGCGGCCTGCGCACCGCCGACTACGAGGAAGTCCAGCTCGTCTACCGCTCGCTCTTACTGCTTGCGAATGAATACCGCGCGACGCAGCGTGGCGAAGAGCGCGCTCGCCAGGCGCTGGATGCGAGAATTACTGAACTCGGGTTGCACCTTTCGCGCTCGATCGCGCCCGGCCGGGCGGGGCAGCAGGGTGATGAGTACTTCCTGAAGTATCCGCTGGGAACAGACAAGACATCGTTCCTCGAGCTGCACCTGCGCAAAGGCAACAGTAAGAAGACACAATACTGCCTGGCGATTTATTTCTTCTGGGACGAGCAGACCGAGCAGGTGGTCGTCGGCTGGCTGCCCAGCCATCTCGACAATCGGATGACCTGATTTCATTTCACCGTTGGACTGACACCTTGGCCAAGCAACTCGCGGGCGTGCTGCCGGTTTTTCAGACGCCATATCACGACGACGAATCCATCGACGCTGAAACGCTGCGCCGGGAGATCGACTGGCTCTACGCGTGCGGAGCGGACGGCATCGTGATGGCGATGGTGTCGGAACTGCTGCGGCTGTCATCGGATGAACGGATGCGGCTGGCGGAACTGGCGTGTGAATTCTCCGGCGGTCGGGGCGTCGTCGTCATCAGCGTCGGCGCCGAATCGTCCAAATCGGCAGAGATGTTCACGGCTCACGCGGAAAAAGTCGGCGCCGATGCGGTGATGGCCATCCCGCCGGTCAGCATCGCGATCGGCGAAGCGGAATTAACGCGATACTTCGAGCGAATCCTGGACGCCACGACGCTGCCGCTCATCGTCCAGGATGCCAGCGGCTATGTCGGGCGGCCGATGTCGATAGAGACGCAGGCGAAGTTGCACCGCACGTGGGGACCAGCGCGCGTGATGTTCAAACCCGAGGCGGAGCCGATCGGGCCGCGGCTGACTGAGCTACTCGATGCGACTAGGGGCGAGGCGAAGGTATTCGAGGGCACGGGTGGCATCGCGCTGGTCGACAGCTTCCGCCGTGGGATCGTCGGCACGATGCCGGGGGCGGATCTGATCCGCGGCGTTGTTGCGCTCTGGCGAGCGCTGATCGCGCATGATGCAAGACGCATCGCCGAACTCGACGCGGTGATCTCCAAGCTCGTCGCGTTGCAAAACGGCCTCGATGCTTTTCTCGCCGTCGAGAAGCATCTCCTGGTCAAACAGGGAATCTTCCGCAGCCTGCTTGTCCGCGGGCCGGTCGGATATCACCTCGACGACGCCACGCGACAGCAGGCCGACCAATTGTTTGACGAGATGATCCGCGTCGTCGAAGCTGGGGCGCGATGAGGCTGATCATCGATGCGCATCTCGATCTCTCCTGGAGCGCGCTGTCGTGGAATCGCGACCTGACGCGGTCAATTGACGAGGTGAACGAGGCCGAAGCGCACATGCTGGATCACCGCGCCCGCGGGCACGTGACGACGACGCTGCCCGAGATGCGGCGTGGTGGAGTAGCGGTGTGTCTCGGCACGATCCTGGTTCGTGCCAAGCCTGAAAGGCGGCCCGCTGAGGGCATCCGGCGGCGGGATCTGGATGTCGCGACACAGGATATCGCGTGCGCGCATGGCCGTGGTCAGCTCGAGTATTACCGGCTGCTCGAAGAGCGCGGCGAGATCGCGATCATCAAGACCGCGGCGAATCTCCGCGATCACTGGGCGAGGTGGGCGACGGCGCCGCACAGCCAGCGCATGTCGCTGCCGGTTGGGCTGATCGTGGCGATGGAGGGCGCTGATCCGATTGTTTCGCCGGCGCAGACGAAGCGCTGGTTCGACGACGGGCTGCGCGCGGTGGGGCTGGCGCATTACGGCAAGAGCCATTACGCCGTCGGCACCGGCGACGCCGGGCCGTTGACTGCGGCGGGCGTCGAGTTGCTCCGGGAAATGCGACGATGCGGGATGATCCTCGATCTCACGCACTCTTCTGATCCGAGCTTCTTCCAGGCGCTGGAGCATTTCGACGGACCAGTCATCGCCAGCCACAACAACTGCCGCGCGATCGTGCCCGGCGACCGGCAATACTCCGATGAACAGATCAAGCTGCTCATCCAGCGCGGGGGCGTGATCGGCGCGGCGATGGACGGATGGATGCTCAAGCCGGATTTCGTCGCCGGCCAGACGCTCGGCGACACGATTCCGTTGTCGGCGGTTGTGGATCACATCGATCGTGTCTGCCAGCTCGCCGGCAACACGCTGCACAGCGCCATCGGAAGCGACCTCGACGGCGGCTTCGGCCACGAGCAGACGCCCAACGGCATCGACACGATCGCTGACATGCAGAAACTCGAGCCGCTGCTGCGCGAGCGCGGCTACAAGGACGATGACATCGACAACATCTTCCACCAGAATTGGCTGCGTTTTTTGCTGAAGGCGCTGCCGGCGGAGTGAAGTGATGGCCAATACGCTGGACGGACAGGTGGCGATCATCAGCGGCGGGGCCGGGGACATTGGGCGCGCGATCGCGCGGGAGCTGGCTGAACGCGGGGCGCGGATTGCGATCTGCGACATCAAGCCGGCGGGCGAAGTAAGCGCCGGCGTCGATTGCCATTACCGCCAGGTCGATGTTTCCCATGCCGAGCAGGTCGCGCGATGGGTAGATGCGGTCGAGCGCGAGGTGGGCGTTGCGACGCTGATCGTTCCAAACGCCGCCATCGTCAATATCGTCGACTTCCTGAACGTGACGCCGCAGCAATGGGATCGCGAGCTGCGCATCAACCTGAACGGCGCTTTTTACATGGCGCAGGCGGCGTGTAGACGGTTGGTACATCACAAGAAGCCGGGCCGGGTCGTGTTCATCGGAAGCTGGGCAGCGCACGCGCCGCATCCGAACATCCCGGCGTACTGCGCCGCCAAGGCGGGGCTGCGGATGTTGTGCCGGACGATGGCGGTGCAACTGGCGCCGCACGGCATCCTCGTGAATGAAGTTGCGCCGGGGTATGTCGATGCAGGACTGACGGCCATGCTCTGGGCGCGCACCCCGGGCTCGCGCGAACGCGCCGCTGATCGCGTCCCGACCGGCGAGCTAATCGAAGCGCGCGAGGTCGCACTGCAGGTCGCGCATCTGTGTGATCCCGTCAATCGTCACATGACCGGAAGCGTCGTGCTCATGGACGGCGGGCTCTCGCTGGTCACGCCGGGAAACAGGTGAGCCGATGTCCATGCCGTGGGTCTATCTCATCCTCGCCGGAATGCTGGAAGTCGCGTGGGCCATCGGGCTGAAATACACGCAGGGCTTTTCCAGGCCCGTCGCGTCGGTCGTCACCATCGTGCTCATGATCGGCAGCTTCTGGGTGCTGTCGCTGGCGGTGAAATCGCTGCCGATCGGGACGGCGTACGCGATCTGGACGGGCATCGGGGCCTTCGGGACGGCGATTTTGGGGATGTACCTGTTCAAGGAACCGGTGACCATCGCGCGAATCGCGTGCCTGGGGCTGATTATCGCGGGAATCGTGGGGCTGAAGGTCACGTCCAGAGGCTAGTTGCCGCGGGAGCGGCGAGCGGATATCTTTTCGCGTCCCATGGCCAAAGCACGCGCGATTGTCAAACGCCGCAAGGCGGTGCGCAACATCAAGAAGATCACCAAGACGATGCAGATGATCGCGACGGCGAAGTTCCAGAAGTCGCTGAAGCGCGCCGTCAGCACCAAGCAGTTCACGCTGAAGGTCCGTGAGCTGACGCGCGAACTGGCGGTCAGCGCGGGGGAGGTCAAGCATCCGCTGCTCCGGCAGCCGGGCGCCGAAGACCGCACCAATCGTGTGGCGCTGGTGGTGCTGACGAGCAACCGCGGTCTGGCGGGGGCGTACAACGGCAACGTCATCCGCGCAGCGATGAACTTCATCCGCGAGCAGGAGGCGGCGGGGAAGACGGTGGACTTGTTCGTCGCGGGTAAGAAGGCGGTGAGCTACTTCAGCTTCCGCAAGCGCCCAATCGAGCGGCGGATGGAAGCACAGGATACACCGCGCTACGCCGACGTCGGCCGCACCGCCGATGGACTGATGAAAGAGTTCGTGGATGGCAAGTACGACGGGGTTTACGTCGCCTACATGAACTTCATCAGCACCGGCGTGCAGAAGGCGGAAGTGATGACGCTGCTGCCGCTGCCGAGTATCGAGGAGGCGGCGGAGCGGATCGCGCAGCAGGTGGCGGAGAAGGAAGCTCAGGCCAAGGCCGGCGCACTCGACGCCAAGCGGAGTGGCGCGGATGTGCGTCCCGAGGCGCACGTCGGTGGCTACCTCGTGCGCACGATGTACGATTTTTCGCCTGAGCCGAAGGTGCTGCTCGATGAGCTGCTGCCGCTGGCGATCAAGACGGCGTTCTTCCAGACGTTCCTCGATGCGACGACCAGCGAGCATGTCGCCCGGATGGTTGCGATGAAGAGTGCCACCGACGCCGCGGAAAAAATGGTCCGCTCGCTTACCATGCAGTACAACCGCGCCCGCCAGAGCCAGATCACGACCGAATTGTCGGAGATCATGGGCGGCGTGGAGGCGATGAAGGGGTGATGATCACTTCACTGCGGGCTCGGCGGCTTTGTTCGCCTCGAGCTGCTGGACGACCGTCGCCTTGCTGAGCTGCTCTACCTGATCGATCGCCGCCGCTAGCCTGGTCACAATCTGCACCGCGCCTTCGCAGGTAATACGCTCCTTGGCGCGATTGAGATCGCCTTTGAACGACCACAATCCGACGACCATCTTCATCTGCGGATAGCGCTGATGCAGGCGCTTGCACAGGTAGCGTGAATGCGTCACCGCCGCCGGGGGGAGCGCGCTGACGCAGACGCAGTCGGCTTTGCGTCTCTCCACCAGGTCGAGCATCTCGCCGGCGAGCTGCTGGTGGGCTGCGGGGGTGGCGCAGTAGTTGTTGAACTCCAGGACCTGCGCAAACATCAATCCGACGATCTCATCGGCTTCATCGTGCGCCGGGAGGACAACGACATTGACGGTGCAACTGGCCTGAAGGGCGATGCGTGGGGTTGCGGCGTCGGAGGCGCCCGCGGCGGCAGTTGCAGCGCCGCCTGGGGCTTGTGATGTGCTCTCGCCGCTGCGCGCAAAGCGCACCCGGTATTCATCTCCCAGCTCGTCGATGAGCTGGCGCATGCTCTGGCGGATAAACTGCTGTCGGCGTTCGTCGAGCCTCCCATTGTGGCGATCCTGCTCCGCCAGCGCCAGCGCGGGAAGCAGGACCGAGTCGTACATGTCCTCCAGCGAGCGCGTCTGGAAAAACTCGCCGACCAGTTCCGCCGCCTCTTCCTGATCGAGCGCCAGCCAGCGCTGGTATAACCGCTCATGCGGCTCGAGCACCGGCTCGTCGCCGAGCAGGATGTCGAGGAACTGAAGCTGCGGAACATACTTGCCCAGCACGACGAGGCAAACGGTGAGGGGCGTGGCGAGCAGCAGTCCGATCGGGCCCCACAGCCACGTCCAGAACACCGCCGAGACGAGGATGGCCATCGTCGACATGCCGGTGCTCGACCCGTAGAGCAGCGGCTCCATGAGGTTATTGCTGAGCAATTCGATGACGACGAACATCGCGACGGTGGCGACGAAGACGCTGAACCCCTCGTACACCGCCAGCGACAGCACCATTGGAAACGCCGCACCGATCCACGGGCCGATGTAGGGGATGAAGCGCAGCAGCGCGCACAGCAACCCCCATAGCACGACGTTTGGAAACCCCGGATCGGAGCGGCCGAAGGTTCGACCGATGATCCACAGGCCGATCGAGATCGCGATGCCATACGTGCCGTTGACGATGGCCTGGGCGATGAGATACCGGCTGATGCGCTGGGCGGCGTCGTCGAGGGCCTGCGTGGTGACGGTGAGCTGGCCGTAGCCGATCAGGCGGATCATGCGGTTGCGCATGTCCTCGCGCGTAAGGAGCATGAAGAAGACGAAGACGATGACGATGCCCGCCGTCCCCAGTGGCCCCAGCGCCAGGCCGAGATATCGGCTGAGGGTTTGGATCGGCGACGGCGTGGGTTCCACCATCGCGACGGGGAGAGGGTTGTCTTTCGTCCACTGCGTGGTGGCGACACCAGCCGAGGCCTTGGGTTTCTCGGTCACGGTGCGTGGCTGACCGGTTCGCGTCGCGATCTCATCGGCGATGACTTTCGCGGGGCGATCGGTCGGCTGGGTGGATTGCGTGGTCGCAGCCTCGGGATGCTCGAGGTTTTCCTGCACTTCGCTGGCGGTCTTGCGGAGTTTCTCAAACACCCCGCCACGCCCCGGGCGCAGCGCATCCACCTTGACGACGATGTTGTGCTTGTATTGATCGATGTTCTTGGCCAGGTCATACACCTGCGTCGCGACGACGTACGCCAGGATGCACAAGCCGCCGAACACGATGCTGACGGCGATGAGCACTGCCGCCGGGCGTGGCAGCCGCCAGCGCTCCATCCGCTGGACCAGCGGCGCCAGCAGAAAGGTGAGCATGATCGCCAGCGCCAGCGGGATCAGCACGTCCTGTGCGAAATAGAGTGCGGCGACGACGACGCAGACGGCGGCAAGAATGATAAAGCGCGGGGTCTTGGCGGCGCTGTCGGGGCGTTGCATGGGCAAACTGATTTCCTCGCGCTGGGTCGGCTCTTCCAACGCGATTGTAGGGGAGCGGCTCACAGAACGCAGTGGCAAATCGCGTCCCATAAGCGCCGCAGGATTGATAATGACGCGCGGTGCGCAGCGCCGGGGCTCATTTGGCCGATGATTTATGTGATGATCTCGCGCATCGCTCGATGTATTTGCGTGCTGGGAGCGATGGTCTCCACCAGCGCAGTCGCGCAGACGACGCAGCCGACGCAGCCGGTGTCGACCTGGCCGGCGGCGGTGCAGCGCCTGGCCGATGCAGTGCGCGGCAAGGACTTCAAGTCGCTCACCGCCGTGCTGGAAGACAGCCCGTTCATCCGCAACTTCGAATCCGAGCGCGTGCAGACTCCGGAGAAGCTGCTCGGGCTCACCAGTGGCGCGACGCTGCTCGGCGCGCATGCTTATACCCAGCCGCCCACCACGCTGGCGACCGACCTGGCGGCGGACGTGCAGACGGCGGCGGGCGTGCCGGAGCCCGTTCGCGACGCCATGACCCCGCCCGATGATCAAAGCGCCAAGCGCGCCAATGAAACCGCCCTGCAATGGCTGATGCAGATCCTGACGCCGACCAAGGAACAGGTCGTCGGCGTAATCGTGCTGTGGCCCAACGAGCGCCACGACAGCCTGGCGACGACACGCAAGCGGCCGCTGTTCGTGCTGGTGAAGGGCGAACGTGCGGGCGAAGGTTTTCGCCTGAAGCAGGTCGTGTTCGGCGATCCGCTGGACTCATCCCACTGATTTTGCTGCATCGCCGATCGGCGCGATATGCTTGCGGAACACCGATTCCGGAGGCCTATGCGTCGACACGTCTCGCTCGTGCTCGTCCTGTGCTGCTTTACGACAACCGCCGGCGCGTGGGGAACCAAGGAGCACATCCAGCTCACGCGTATCGCCGCCGAGCGATTGATCGACGACCCGAGCACGCCTGCGGCGATGAAACAGTGGCTGCGCGACGCCACCCCCGAGCGATATGACATGGAGGGTGAGAGGCAATGGTTCATCAACCAGCGGCAGGGGATCGTGCCGCGCGGCGTGGACGGGTTGCCCTATTGGGCGACCATGCCCGACATGACGGTATTGATGGAAGGGCGTGAGGAGAAGAAGGTACAGCCGTTCGGCGTGCCGGAGCGATTGCTGCATTACATCGACCTGGAACTGATGCTCAGCGGCGATCAGAAGCGCGAGTATCGCCACGACCTTTCAGCAAAGCCGAAGAAGTCCGACGTCCCGCGCGATATGAAGGATCCGCGCTACCAGCAGGCGGGGATGCTGCCCTTCCGCGTCGAGGATGCGTACAAGCAACTGGTTGCGCAACTCAAGTCCGGTCGGCTGGTGGACAAGGCGGGGCAACTCCCACGCGATGAGCATGCGACCAAGTGGGCCGGCTACCTGGCGCATTACGCGCAGGACAACACCCAGCCTCAGCACGCGACGATCGACTACAAGAGCGCCGTTTACTTCGCCGACAAGCGCAAGGCGCCCAACGTGCACGCGCAGGTCGAGTACATGATGGCCGATGACGATAAGCAGGACCACTTGAAGCTGCGGGAGGAGTATTGGGCCGCGCTGGCGAAGGCGATCGACGAGGTGAAGGATCCGATCAGTACCGACGACCTGTTTGACGCGACGCTGGAGGTCTCGCTGGCGAGCTATGATGCGCTGCCGATGATCGGCGAGGCGGCGATGAAGGCGGCCGGGCAGGGGGGCACGCCGCAGAAGCCGGTCGGCGAAGCCTCAGATACTTTCGACACCGAGACCTTCTTCCACTCGCGCGGCTCATATCTCGGGCGGGAGATGACCGTCCTGGAGATGAAAGCGCATCAGCAGGCGTGGGCGATCAAGCGCACGCAGCGGCTTTGGCTGACGGCGTGGAACGAGTCACAAAGGGATTCGGCAAAATAAGTCCGATCGCGCTGAGCTACGGCGACACCGCGTTGCGCGGCTCGGCGCCCATCGCCGACTCCGCCATGACGATGTTGTTGTAACGCAGGAGCGTGCCCTTGGCCCGCTCGAGGGTCGCGATCGAAACCTGGTAATCGGAGATCGCCGTTGCCTCAGCGCGCTGCGTTTCGGCCAGCTGCGACTGCAGGTCGAGCTTGCGGTTGACGAACTCGGGCGTCAGCGGCTCCTGGTTGTTGTCCTCGCGCTCCTGCACGGCGTCGAGGGCGTCCTTGGCGCTGAAGCGCGCGTGGCGGGCGCCGACGATCGTTTCCCACTTGGTCTCGACGTCACGCACCGCCAGCTTCACATTGAGGGAGACCTCATCCACCAGCGCCCGGTACTGGTCGATCGCCTGCAGGCGCTGCAACTGAGCGCGCCTCCAGATGGCGCGGGCAGCACGATTGCCCAGGGGCACCTCGAATTGCAGGCCGAACGTGTAGTCCAGGTGATCCCAACCCTGGTCGCGCACCGCCTCGGTGAGGTTCGCGCCCAATCCTTCGCTGCTGACCTGGCCAACAAAGTTGAGCTGCGGCAGGAGATTGTTCTTCGCGACACGCGCGGCGATGGCGGCGTTCTGCGCGCGCATCTGCTGCTGGCCCAGCTCCAGCCGATTCTCCATCGCGGTGTTGATCTGGTCCTCGAGGTCGAAGCGGATTTGATCCTGGATCGGCTGATCAGAGGCGAGGATCAACGTGTTGCCGCTGACGGGGAAGTCCGGGTCGTTGATCAGGCGCTTGATCTGGTCAGACAGGTCGCGCACGCGTGCACGCGCGCCGATCAGGACAGTGCGTCGCTGCTCGAGGGATGAATTTGCCTGCGACATCTGCACACGTCCGACGTCCTGCCCGACGTCCATGCGCTTCTTGAGGATGCGGACGGTCTGGTTGGTCCGCTCCAGGAGTTCATCGAGGATCGCGACTTCCTTCTCCGCCTGCTGAAGCTGCCAATAAAGCCGCTCCAGCCCCGGACGATTCGGGTCTCCCGGCCCGATGTTCTGCTCGAGCGAATCGCGGAAATCGAGCAGCGTGATCCGCTGGTTGTTGCGGTTGATCACGATGCGCGCCCGGTTCACGTCCTGCCCGAAATCGCGCAGCAGCGGCTGCGTGATCTGCAGCGCCAATTCGCTGGTCCAGAACGGGTTGATCGCGCCGGCGGTATTGAAGCCGGGCGAGCGGCGCGTGTAGTGCGGTTCATAACGCAACTCGACCTTGCCGCCCGATTCCATGTCCTGGCGCAAGCCAAACTGCCCGGTGTACGTGCGAAAGGTGGTGACCGAGAGGTCGGCGCCGGGGATCGGGACGATCGTCGGGTTTTCCGGCGTCGGCCCGAGAATTCGATCGATCGAGTACTGGACGTTGGTGAAGAACACCGGATCAAAGCGCGCTTCAGCTTCGGTGACGCGCGTTTCGTCGATGGCGGGGTTATACCCGGCGACCTTGACGTCGAGGCTGTTGGTCACGGCGCGCTGCACCAGCTCGCGCAGCGGAAGGCGGGCGACCGGCTCGTTCACACCAATCGCCGGTCCGGTTGCAGGCGGAAGCTTGCCGTCGGGCGACGCCTGGGCCTGTGTCGTCGCGCTGCCCGGTTCATCGGGGAACGGGCTGGTGAGAGTCGTCGGCAGCGGGCGCAGCGGCTGCATCGTCGTGTCCTTCGACGCAACACGCTCCTGGTGCTGCTCCATCCGCGGATTAAAGGGGGCGATCTTGACGTTGTATTGGCGGCATCCAATCAGGGCCGCCGCCAGAAGGATGGTGGCTCTGCGCATCAGCAGGTTCGGCATCTTGAAGACTCCATTCGTCCCATTCGCACCCCTCCTCCGTGGCGCGGATTATAGGGAAGCGTGAAAACAACGCAAAAGTCATCGGCACGCCGCCGCGCCGCCCGTTTGTCACAATAACAATTGCGCTGTGTCCCGATAAAAATAGTGTTCTCAGTGCTGTAGGACGTTGCAGAATGTTCGCATAATCTGCTTCTTTTTCCGGGGCGCCGCCCGAGTGATGCAGCTTTCCATCAATTATTCAAACCAGCTCGTCGACCTTTTGCGGGAAAGAAGAATCCGCTGTGACCGGATCAAATGCCCCGACTGGCCCGATGTGATCGCGGCCGCCAGGGATCTGCTGCCGGTGTATGTCCACTTCCCCCTCGACGCCGGCTCGCGGACCGGGCGAGCGCCCAACTTCGCGGCGGCCGATGCGATGGCGCGCAACACGGACACGCCTTTCGTCAACCTGCACCTGGTCACGTGGCAGCGCGACTTCCCTGAACATCCGGCCGATTCGACCGATCCCAAACTGATCGACGCCGTCACGCAGCGCATGCTCGCGGACGTGCGCGAGGCCATGGAGATCGTCGGGCGGGAGCGGCTGATCGTCGAGAACATCCCCTATTTCGGCGCGGGCGGGGAATTCCATCGCGCCTGCGTCGAGCCGGAGGTCATCCGACAGGTTGTCGACGAGACGGGATGCGGGTTTCTGCTCGACATCTCACACGCGCGCATCGCGGCGCACTATCTTGGCGTCGATCCGCATGAGTATGTCGCTCAGCTGCCGGTCGATCGATTGCGCGAACTTCACGTCACGGGCGTTCGGCAGGTCAAGGAGCGCCTCGCCGATCACATGGAACTGCGCGACGAGGATTGGGCCTGGGCGGAACTGGCGCTGCAGCACATCCGCGCGGGCGACTGGGCGACGCCTTGGGCGGTCGCGCTGGAATACGGCGGCGTCGGGGAGCCGTTCAAGTGGCGCAGCGATAAGAGCGCGCTGGCGGAGATGGTCCCGCGCCTGTACGAGCTCACACACGCGGCGGGTGACAAATGAACGCGAACCGGTAACAATCCCCGCGCGTGTTCGATCTGATCCAGATCATCTACTGGCTCGCACTGGCGACGTGGTTCGGCAGCGTGCTGTTCATCGCGGTCGCGGCGCCGATCATCGTGCGCACGGTGCGTGACAACAACCCGGTGATGACCAACATCCTCAGCGTCAACCTCGAAGGCCAGCACAGCACCCTCCTGGCCGGGTCGATCGTCGGTCAGATCATGACGGTGCTGCTGCGCATCCAGCTCGCGTGCGCGGGAGCGTTGTTTGTCGCGCTGCTCGGTCAGTGGATTGCGCTTCGGCCGGCGGGGCCGAACCTGGTCGTGCCCATCCTGCGCACAGCCCTCTATCTCGCCGCCGTCGTGCTGCTGGTCTATGACTGGCGCGTGGTGTGGCCGCGGTTGTGGAAGTTCCGCCAGGAGTACATCGACCACGCCGACGAGCCGGATGTGGCCAACCCCGCCCTCGATCAGTTCGACCGCTACCAGGGCGAGAGCGCCAACATCCTGCGCAACACCGTGTTCATCCTGCTGGGCATGATCCTGTTCAGCGCCAACATCAGCCGGCCTACGATCGGCCTGCCGCCCATCAGCCATGGCGAAGAGACTCTCCATCCCTGACCGCCGCCGGCGTCTGGTGGCGGTGCTGCCGATCCTCAAGCGGATGTACCCGCACGCCAAGTGCAGCCTCGATTACTCCAACCCGCTGGAGCTGCTGGTGGCGACGATCCTGTCGGCACAGTGCACCGACGAGCGGGTCAACATCGTGACGAAAGATCTGTTCAGGAAGTATCGCTCCGCCAAAGACTACGCCGCCGCGCCGCCTGACCAGCTCGAGCGCGATATCCAGACGACCGGCTTCTTCCGCAACAAGGCCAAAAGCCTGCGCGGCATGGGCGCGGCGGTCGCCGAGCGGCATGGCGGGAAGGTGCCGCAGACGATGGACGAGCTGACCGAACTCCCCGGCGTCGGACGAAAAACCGCCAACGTCGTCCTGGGCAACGCGTTCGGTCAGAACATCGGCGTGGTTGTGGACACGCACGTCACGCGCGTCGCCAACCGGCTGGCGCTCACCAATCACGCCGTCGATGCGGTGAAGATCGAGCAGGACCTCATCCAGATCGTCCCACAAGACGACTGGACGTTGTTCTCTCATCTTCTGATTCAGCATGGCCGGCAGATCTGCCAGGCGCGCAAGCCCAGATGCGGCGAGTGTCCGTTGCTGCCCTATTGCCCGGCGGGCAAGAAATTCATGGCCGCGGAGCGCAAGAAGGCGGGGAAGAAGGCGTAATCACTTGGGCGGATTTGCCTGGGCGTACGTGATGTTGGCGTCGATGATGAAATAATCGTCGCCGTCCAGCGTGCCGTTCAGGTCGAAGTCTCCGTTGTGGAAGCCGAAGACGGAGCCATTGTTGATGATGTTTGAATCGATGTAGAAATAATCGTCGCCGTTCAACTCGCCGTTGAGATCGGCGTCGCCGCCCCAGGTGTATTTGACCAGCACCGCACCGGCGTCGACCGATTCGCCGTCGAATGAATCGACGCCCAGGTCCCCCGCGCTCGCCATGGCGAGCGTCGTGAGGAGGCTCGTCGTCGCATCGGTCATGGATGTGACGATGCCGTTCCCGTTCCATGAGCCATCCCCGCGCCCGGATTGCACCCTGCCGGTGATGCCGGTGTACGCCGACCCATTCCACGAGCCGATGTCGCCGCTGTGAACGATCATGTCGTTGTCGACAAGGTTCAGCTTTCCATTGCCGACGGTGAGATTGTCAGTGACGAGCACGCGCGAGCCGTTCTGCGACATCGTCGCCGTGCCCGCGGATATGGAGAGTGAATCGAGGTGCTGCGTCGCGTTGAACACCACCGTCGCCGACGCGCCGTTCACATTGAGCTGAAGGTTTGATGTTCCCGCATTGGCGTCGGCGTTGAAGGTGAACGTGCCGCCGTTGACGTTAAGCGTGTCGGAGTCCGCCGGATTGAGCCCGCCGTTGAAGATGATCGGGCCGGAGGAATTCTGCACCGTGCAGGTGTCGCCGCCGTCGCCTTCGTTGATCGTTACGGTCGTCGCGGGGTTAGTGCTGGTGATGAGCGTGAGGTTGGCGTCCTGCTGGCCGTCGAGGATGAGGTTCTCGATCGTCGCGTAAGTCACATCGCCGAAGAAATCGCGGTCCACGTTGCTGGCGGTGATGGTGAACTGGTCGTTGAAGTTGTTGCTGGAGTCATTCACCTCGACCGTGTCGCTGCCGTTGCCGCCGTTGACCGTCATCTGGCCGAGGATCGGATCGAGATTGCCCGAGCCGACATGGACGATGTCGTTGTTGTCGCCGCAGTTGATGGTGAGGTCGATCGACGCGTTCAGCGCCGAGATATTGATCGTGTCATTGCCCGCCAATGCTTCGACGATCAGCTCTTCACTCGATGAATAGTTCACTGTATTCGTGCCATCGGACACGGTGGTGGCGTTGATGGTGATGGTGTCGTTGCCGGCGGTTGACGTGAAGGTCGTGATGTCGAAACCTTCGCCTCCCACGTACACCGGGTCGGTCGCCGTGGACGAGGAGACGGTGAGCGTGTCGTCGTTGTCGTCGCCCTGGAAATAGATGGCCGAGCCGGAGTTGATGATGACCGAATCGTTGCCGGCCGAGCCGTAGACGCTGGTTGGCGGGGAGCCGGCGGTGTGGTTGATGGTCGCCGAGTCGTTCCCGCCGAGCATGTCGACGGTCAGGCTTTCGATGTTGAGGTAGGCGGTCTTCACGGTGCCGCGATCGACGCGTTTGATGCCGCCGTTGTAGGTGAGGACGAGCGCGTCATCGCCGCTGGTCGCCTTGACCAGGAGGGTGTCGTTGTCCGCGCCGCCGTCGACGAGCGTGTTGTTGACGAGCGATTCGCTGACCGTCGCATCGTCATTGCCGGCGCCGCCGCTAAGCGTGACGACTTCGACGCCGCGTACCGCGAGCGCTCCACCGCCGGTGGCGAGGTCGGCGTTGTTGAGGATGAAGGAGTCGTTGCCCGCCGAGCCGATGACCGACACGCGGTCGGCGGTGGTGGTCGCTTCCGTGCCGCCGTCGACGATCACGCCGCCGGCGGGCATCGGGTTGCCGCTGGAATAATTGATCGTCACCAGGTCGTCGCCGCCGCCCATGTTGAACGTGAGCGACGGGATCAATGATTTGGGCGCCGACCAGGTTGTCGGCGGGAAGCCGTTGAGTGTTTCGACGATCTCGATCCGGGTCGGATCGGACGCGTTCAGGCGGAGGATGTAAGAATCGTTAACGGATGTTCCGGCGTAGACGATCGGGAAGTTGCCGAAATCGCGCGCGCCGACTGTCCCGCCGCCGGTGATGACGACACCCGAGTAGCTGATGTTCGAGACGTATCCGATAGGTGTGACCTGGCGGACGTTGTAGGTCCCGTCGGCCAGGCCGGTGAAGGAGTAGTTGCCGCTGGCGTCGCTGGTGGTGGTTGGTTCGCCGCCGTCGAGAGATCCGTTGTTGTTGCTGTCGAGGAAGACGGTGACGCCCGCCAGCGCCGAATCGCCGCTCGGGGATTCGTAGGAGTTGTTGAGGTTCGTGTCGCGGAAGACTTTGCCGCTGATCGTTCCGCCGACCGTGGGGACGGTAGTGCTGATACTAAGCGCGTACTGCCCGATCTCGCCTGGCCCACCATCGCTGTGCACCTCGACGTAATAATTTCCCGCAGACGGCAGCGCGTACGTGAGCGATGCGCTCAGCTGCGATGTCTCATTGGTGCTGAGCAGATTCCCGGCCGCGTCGTATAGCCAGACCTCGCCATCCAGGTTGCCGATGCGTTCCTGGATGTTGAGCGCGATGGTCGTCGAGCCGCTGCCGCTGAAGCGGAAGACATCGACGTCGCTGACCTGATGAATGAGGCCCGACGCGCTGTAGGTATTGCCGACGTTATTCAGAATCGTGGCGGCAGGGCGTGTGTTGCCGACATCGTCAGCGCGATAGCCGAACGTGTTGGTCGCGTTGCTGATGATCGCGACATCGTCCTGGTAGATGACCGGCGACTCGCCGCTGTGCGTCATTCCTGCCACCCACCGTTCGCGGCTGAGGCCGAAGTCGGGCGTGTGCATCAGCGCGTTGAGCTGCGGATTGGATCCGCCGTAGTGCAATAGTCCCAGCGCATGGCCGAACTCGTGCGAGCTCGTGTTGGCCATCTCGATGGCCTTGGCGAGATTGGCGGAGTTCATGGAACCAAAATCGCTTTCGGATTGTCCGGTCGCGGATCCGAAGTTGTTCCCGAAGGTGAAGGCGGTGTTGTTCGCGGGGCCGCCGGATGCGTATGAATTCAGATATGACACACCCAGCGTCGTCGTCGGGTATCCGAACTCCGATGCGTTGCTGTTGCCGATTACCTGCCGGAAGCCCACGGTATCCGTGAACGGCCCCGCGTAGTTGGTCGACACATTCAGATTGAACGGCGCGTAATCTTCAGCCACTCCCTGCCAGACGGTGTAGACCACCAATCGTTCGAGCGGCGTCCACTCGTTCGCGTTGCCGTTGAGGTCATACGGCGCGATCGTGAACGAGCCCCATGATCCACTCGCTTCGCTGTACCCGTCGAAATCGAGGTACAGCGTGTCTGTCGCCCCGGGCAGGCTGTTGAACGTCGGCACGCTGGACATGTAGCCGCTGTCCGCGGTGAGCTTCAGTGCGTAGCTCCCCGTCGTGCTCGAATTGCTCGAGACCTTTACGACGTAGGTGCCCGGGTTCATGTCCAGGTACAGCGATGAATCGGACGACACCGGCGTCGCGGTCGTGTCGTTCAGCGTGAAGTCGTCCCAGTCGCGCCCGTTGTTGTTGGCGCCCTGGACGATCGAGCCGGTCGAGTCATAAACGGTCAGCGAGGTGTCGAGCGTTGCGCTCAATCCAACATCGCGCGAGTCGATGTCGAAGAAGACGCCGGAGCGCGCTGACAGCGTGAAGCTGAAAAAATCGAGATCGCTCGCGCTGCCGATGATGCCGCTGATGGTGTTGGGCGTGGAGGAGACCGAGACCGGATTGGCCAAGCCGGCGGAGTTGTTGGGCTCGAGCTCGGCGGCGAGCATCCAGCGTTGTTCCAGCGATTCGTAGCACATCCGGCGCCCGCGTCGCCGCGCGCGCTTCCTTCCCCGAATCGCTTTGGACATGCGACCTCCGCTGCCGCGTGCTGCCTCAAAAGACATACGCTTACACCGTCAGATCCGCTCGCTGCCCAGGAGCAATGTTGCCCGATGATAGGCCGGCGGCAACCCCCGGATCAGGGAGGCCGCGAATTTTAAAGCACAACCGATTGGGCCGGGATATTGGCGTCGATATAGAAATAGTCATCGCCGTTCAATTCCCCATTGTAATCGGTGTCGCCGTTGTAATACCCAAAAACTGAGCCGCTTTGGACGATATGGGAGTCGAGGTAGAAGTAATCGTCGCCGTTGAGCTCTCCGTTCAAGTCGTAATCGCCCATGTAGGTAAACTTGACCAGAACGCATGTGCTATCGACCGTCTCGCCGGACCAGACCTCGGTTTGGCCCGCCCCCAGGCCGATAACTTCGGACGCCTCGGCGCAGCCCAACCCCAGGTAAAGGCCCGGGAGCATGCCGCTGGAGCTGGTCCGCAGGCCGCTGCCGTCCCACCCGCCGCCGTTCATCCCGGCCTGGATCAGTCCCGTGACGCCGGTATATGCGCTGCCGCTCCAGCTTCCCATCGGGCTGGTGGAACTGTAATCGACGATGAGATCATTGTCGGCGAGATCAAGCCACCCGCTCACGGCCAGCGAGCGAGTCCGCAGTACCTTGCCCCCGCCGGGGGTGAGCGTTGCATGGCCGATCACGCTGAGCGAAGCGAGGTGCTGGCTTGAGTCGAAGTTGACGGCCCCCGCAGCGCCGACGTTGAGCGCGAGGTTCGCGGATCCCGTCGCGGCATCGGCGGCAAAGGTGTAGACGCCAGCGTTGACGTTGAGCGTGTCGCTGTCGGCGACGCTCAACCCGCCGTTGTAGCACACGGCGGCGGATGGCGTTGTGCTGATCGTGAGCGCGTCGTTGCCGTCGCCGCCGTTGACGGTCACGTTGTTCGCACTCAGCGCTGAGGTCAAGTTGATTGTGTCATGCCCGCCCATCGCATTGACCACCCAATTCTGCACGCCCAGCGCCGCCAGTGCTCGGCCGGCGGTGACGATGGTGTTACCTGAGAGGGTAATGGTTTCGGCCGATCCGCTGGCGTTAAAGGTGGCAGTGTTCGTGCCGATGGAGTCGTCGAAGACGATGGATGCTCCCGAGAGCGTCGTCAGCGCGTCGTTGCCGCTTCCGCCCAGCACCGTCACGGGCGCCGCTGAGCCACCCAGGTTCGCGGTAATCGTGTCGTGACCGTCGGCGCCGTCGACGCAGAGCGCTTCGGCGGTGTACGAGACGGTAAACAGCGAGCCTTGCGGCATGACTTGCGCGCCGGTGATGTCGATCGTGTCATTGCCGTTTGACCCGGTGACCGTGACGCGATCGGTCCCGTTTCCGCCAGTGAAACTGACCGGGACGAGGATGTCCTGAAGCAGTGTGAGCTTGTCATCGCCATCTCCGCCGAGCACGCCGACGCTGGTTGCGTGCGCGATGTTGACGACCATCTCGTCGTTCCCGTCGCCCAGGTCGAAGGTCGATGCGCAGGACGTGTCGTTCACATCGACGTGGTCGCTGCCGCCCTTGCTCTTGATCTCCAGCAGTTCAAAGCCGCTGTACGGATTGGCGATGGAGAGATCGCCGACGACGTTTGGCGTCATCGAGATCATGTCGCCGTTCTCCGAGCCGCTGAACGTGAGCGTGTCGACGCCGCCTTGCCCGTCGCAGGGGATGGCGAAGGGCATGCCGATGCGCAGACTGATCGAATCGTTTCCCAGTCCGCCGTTGAGGGTCGCGCCCTCCAGGTTTTTGACGGCGATCAAGCCGGCGCCCGAGGCGACGTCGAGGCTGGAGAGTGCGATGACGTCGGCCCCGCCGCCTCCCGACACGGTGATCCGGTCTCCCATGCTCGAGCTTTGGCTGCTGCCGTCGAAGTTGATCCCACCAGCCGGAAGCGGATCACCGTTGGCGTAATCCACCACCAGCACGTCGTCGCCGGAGTTGGCGTTGATGGTGATGGATGGGATGGAGGACCTGGTGATCGTCCAGCTCACCGTCGAGTGGCCGAGAAGAGTCTCCAGGATCTGCACTCGAGTCGTGTTCGCGGGGTCAAGCTTGATCGTCCACGTGTCCGTGCCATTGCCGCCGTCAAAGACATACGGGAAATTCGCCAGATGCTTGTTGGTCACCGCGCCGCCGGCGACGGTCGCGGAGACAAACGTCGAGCCGGTGCGCACGTGACCTGAAGGCGTGACCTCGCCAATCGAATAGGTTCCGTCGGCGACGCTCGGGAACGTGTAGACGCCCGATGAGTTGCTCGTTGTGCTGACGTCGCCGCCGTTGAAGCTCATGCTGTTGTCGGTGTCGAGATAAACCGTGACGCCCGCGATGCCGGGATCGCCGGAGTCGAGGCTGCCGTTGGCATTGACGTCTCGGAAGATCGTGCCGGAGATGGATCCGGTGAGAAGGCGGCGTTGCTCGAGGGCTTCACACGCGGCGGCGGCGATGAAGCGTCGAGCGCGCGACGGCAGCGCCGGCGCGCGAACTGCGCACTGCGTACCACCGCCGCCTGCGCGGCGACGCGCTGCACCCGAATCGTACATGCGACCCCTGGGCATCCGTGCGTACTGTCGAAACGATGGCAGGCTCGAACACAAACGACCCACGCCCGCCGGAAGATGAGAATACTCGCATCCTTGACCGGTCAATGTCAAGAATCTTCTCATCTTCGTGGATGAGAAAACGCGTAAGGTTTACCGGTAATGCATGAAGAGGAATTCCTGCGCGCAACTGATCAGCAGCGTCAGGATCACGACGAACGCTGGCACCTCTGGCTCGCCCCCGTCGCCGCGACGATGCACCTCGAATGCCGCCCCGATCGCCAGTGCAGGCGTGAGGAAAATCCAGATTCGCTCAGTCTCGACGTAAAACAGCCCGGAGAAGCCGGCGGCCAGAATCGTCACCGCGACTGCGACCACCAGCGCCCGCGCGGCGGGCGGCATGCTGCGTCGGATCGCGCTGGCTGCGAGTATGCACAGCGGAATCGTGCTGAAAACATACGCGAGGATATTGCCTGTCGATCGCAACAGGTATCGCAATGGATCGTCAAAAGGGCTTCCTTGCTGCGCGTGATGGCCGCGCAACGCTTCGAGAAAACAGGCGACGAGATTGAAGCCGCTCATCATGCAAAGCGCAACGAACATCAAGGCGACCACGCCGACGGAGATCGCGCCGATTGTGATGATGTTTCGCACGGGGAACATGCCGCGCCGCCAGCCGATGGCCGCCGTCACCACCATGAGCAGGCCGAGAATCGACGCGGTGAAGGAGAAGAACAGGAACATCGCGTAGAAGCATCCGAGGATGACACCGGCGGCGACGGAGCCGGTCTTCATGGCGCGCACGAACATCCACAGGCACATCATCGCCGGGAACAGGAGCATCGATGTCGTGTTGATCGTCGGCAGAACGAGCACGCTGGTTGATATCGCCAGCAACATCACCGCCATCGCGGCGGCGCTGTCTGAAAGATCGAGATCCTTCGCCAGCTTGTACAACGGGATGACCGACAACGCCGTGAGGAGCACGACGACGCCGTGTGTCAGCCCGGCGGGGCCCGTCGTCGACTCGAGACTCAGCAGGATCAGATTCCCCGGCGGATAGTGCCGGCCGTACCACTGCAGTGATTCCATCCGCGCCACGTAGTTCCGCAGGATGTCTGCGCTCCCGGTGAACTTTGCCAGATCCTTGGAGAATTCGCCGTATCCGCTGATGGTGTTGGAGAAACGCGTCGGCCAGGGCTCGCAGAGCGCGAACGCGATCATCATCGCGATCTGAAACGCGATGAGTGCTGCGAACGTGCGTGCGTTCCACGGGCGCGCGACGGCGCGTCGCGCCCACCACAACCACGCCAGCGCGATCGCGCTCGACAGAAACACGAACGGCAGCGTGCGATGGCTGTACGTTCCACTGGTCTCGTCTAGCCGCGCCAGTGCGTTGTCGTAGCGGCCGTACATCGGCGACCAGAAATTACGCATGGTGTCGCGGAACACTTCGCGTTTGTGAGTATGGGTATCGACGTAATGGCGAAAGGCCGCGTTCCATGCCTGGTTCGCCAGCAGCAGCAGTGATGTTCCCAGCAGAATCAGCGCCCACGCGCTGCGCCGCCGAAAAAGCGGATTGGCCAGGAAGTACGCCAGCAGCGCGCCCGTCGAAATCACGATCGCCGACGCCGTCACGCAATCGCGCTTGAGCACACCGAGTTTTCCACGGTAGGGCGGCAACGGCAGCGCGAGCATCATCGCCGGCACGAGGAGCAGCGCCAGCGCGACGCCGACATGTCTCCACTTCGGGTTAGAAATGTCAGCGCTCAGGGCAGATCGTTCAGATAGTTGATCAGCATCCGCAGCCGGCCGTGCTCGCGGCGGTTGAAGTGGAAAACGAGCCGGTGCAGGTTCGCCAATGCCGGCTCATCGCGCTCGACCGCCAGCGGCTCGCTCAGCTTGAATTCGCCCTTCACCTTGATGTCGGAGAATTTGGCGTTGATCTCCTTCATCGCCGCCTCGCTGGGCTTGCGGTGCAGCCGGAAGACGATCTCGTCGCGCGCGTAGCGGACGCTGTGATAGTTGTCGTAGAAGTGGCGTACTTCGTGTACGGCCTCTTCGACGGAGTCGGTGATCTTGTAGAGCGTCAGATCGTGCTCGCCGATCAACCCGCCCTTGAGCAGGTGGTCGTCCACATAGTCCTGCCACGCCTCCCAGAATCTGCTCCCCTTGTGGTTGAGCAAAACGATGGGCATGGGTACGGCCTTGCCGGTCTGGATCAGCGTTAGCGCCTCAAAAGCTTCATCCATCGTGCCAAACCCGCCGGGACAGACGACGATGGCATGGCTGGAGCGCACGAACATCAGCTTGCGCGTGAAGAAGTACTTGAAGTTGATCAGCTTGGGATCGTCGGCGATGTGGACATTGGTCTTCTGCTCAAACGGCAGCCGGATCGCCAGGCCGAACGAGGGATCCGCGCCCGCGCCGCCGTGCCCGGCGGCCATGATCCCGCCGCCCGCGCCGGTGATGACCATCCACCCATCCTGCGCGATCAGCCTCCCGAACTCCGCTGCCGTCTTGTAGTCTTCGTGCGCCTCGGGCGTGCGCGCTGAGCCGAAGATGCTGACCTTGCGCGTGTCGCGATACGGCGCGAAGATCTTCAGCGCATAGCGCAGCTCCTTGTACGACTTGTTGATCAATTTGATGTCGCCGCGGTTGGTCTGGTCGCGCAGCAGCTTGAGCGCGTTGGCCACGATCTCACCGACGAGATCGCCGTCGGGAATGGTCCGCAGCTCATCGATGAGCTGCGAGGCGATGTGATGTACACCGTCAAGCTGCTCGCGGCTGACGACGCTGGGCGCCGACATCGTTTCCTGCGACTGCTCGACGATTTCCTGATCCGCTGAAGTATCCGCTTCTTTCATCTAGCCTTTACCCGTGAAAAACCCGGCTTTTTTATCGCGCGGAGCGGTCGTGCGTCAAACGCGACGCTCTTCGCTCGGCCAAGCCGGGGCCTTAGCCCCAGGTTGAGCATCAATTCGCGGGCTCCACTTTCTTCAATGCCGGCGCCGCTGATTTCACTTCTCCCGTCGCCACCCATTCCACGCCGCGGACCAGCAGCGCCTGGAAGATCGGGCTCTTCTCCATCGCGGCGACGTCGTGGCCGAGCACGTTGTTGCACACGCGACCCTTGCCCTGCGTCGTGACCCACACCGAAACCTCATCCTTCCCGGTGTTCTGCGGGGCTTTCGATTTGTCTGACCAGGACGTGACGAGCACCGTCGCATCCTTCGGCACGAGCGAATTCTGGTACAGCTCATCGTTGCTGTGGTGATACGTCCCCGCGAGGCCGCGCGTGATGGGGTGATCGACATCTTTCACGGTCACATCGAACTCATGACGCTTGCCATGAAAGCCCTGCTTCCGCCAGCCGCCGGCCGTGAGCGCTTCGTACTGCTTGCTCCACTCATCGCCGTCGACGAAGGCGCTGGACGCGAAGTGATAGACGAATAGTCCCTTGCCGCCGTGGACAGCATCGACGAGCGCTTTCTTGTTTTCGTTCGACCATCGCGTATCCGGCGGCCCTTCGGGCTTCTCACGATAGTTGAGCAGCAGCGCATCGTACTTCGCGAGGTTCTCGGCGTTCAGATCCTTGGCCGGCGTCTCGGTGACGTCGACCTGCATGCCGGCCCTGGTGAGCGTGTCCTTGATGAAAGGCGTCGTCGCCTTCCAATCGTGATGGCCGTGATTGCCGGTGATGATCAGCACCTTGATCGGCTCCGCCGCCATCGCCGCCGTCGTCGCGAGCAACAACACTGCCGTCGAGAGAAATCGATTCATGTCCCAGTCTCCTTCGAAGCCGATCATCGCGCGCCAGGGCGATCGTTGACAACATGCACGCCAATCGCATCCTCATATGGATGCAAACCGTTCGCGTTGGCGTCATTGGGCTGGGGAACATGGGGACGTACCACTGCAACTACCTGGATTCAGTCGAAAACGCCAAGCTGACGGCCATTTGCGAAGCCGACGGCGCGAAGCTCGCGGCGGCGGCGGGGAAATTCCCGGGCGCGCAGACGTTCGATCGTTACGAGGAGCTGCTCAGCTCCAAAATCGTCGACGCGGTCATCATCGCCACGCCCCATTACCAGCATCCCGAGATCACCATCGCCGCGTTCAACAACGGCCTGCACGTTCACTGCGAGAAGCCCGCGGCCGTCACGGTGAAGCAGGCGCGCACCATGAACGACGCAGCCGCAAAGCATCCGCAGCTCAAATTCAGCATGAACTTTCAGATGCGCATGAACCCAGTCTTCCGCAAGTTGCGCGAGTTGATCCAGGCGGGCGAACTCGGGGAGATCACGCGCATCACGTGGATCGTCACCACGTGGTTCCGCACCAACAGCTACTACGCGTCCGGTGGATGGCGCGCGACGTGGGCCGGCGAAGGCGGCGGGGTGCTCATCAACCAGTGCCCGCACAATCTCGATCAACTCCACTGGCTCACCGGCATGGTCCCGTCGCGCATCTCCGCCGTCGCTTACATTGCCAAGACACACCCCATCGAAGTCGAGGACGAGGTCAGCGCGATCATGGAATACTCCAATGGCGCGATCGGCCACTTCATCACCACCACCGGCGAAGCGCCCGGCACCGATCGGCTGGAGATCGCCGGCGACCGGGGCAAGATCGTCAGCGAGGGCGGCAAACTCTCGTTCAAGCTCAACCGCCAGGGCACGCGCGACTTTCGCGAGAACAGCCCGAGCTCGTTCGAGAAGCCCGAGGGTTGGGACATCGAGATTCCGGTGAACAAGGGCGAGTTTGCCGACAACACCAAGGCGATGACGCAGAACTTCATCAACGCGATCGTGAAGGATGAGCCGCTGGTCGCGCCCGGTACGGAGGGTGTGAAGGGACTGGAGATCGGCAACGCGATGCTGATGGCCGGTTTAACGGGCAAGCCCGTCGATCTCCCCATCGATGGGGACGCATTCGAATCGTTCCTCGCCGAGCTGATCAAGAAGTATGGCGGGAAGAAGACGCTTCGCGCTGCAGGCGGAGGCGCGGAATCAAATATGGCGTCGTCGTTCGGGCGAAAAACCTGAGCTCTGCCTGCAGCATTTGACGGTTCCGCCCGCCGAGCGCCGCACAATACGATCGCGCCAAATTCAACGAAAGGATCGCATGCCCGTCTCTCTGCGCTCATGCCTCGCCGTCGCCGTACTGCTGGTCTGTTCGATGGTCGCCCGCGCCGCCGATGCGCCCGCCGGCAACAGCAAGCTCGCGTCCAAGGACATGAAGTTCATCAACGAAGCCGCCGCCGGCGGACAGATGGAGGTCGCCCTCGGCAAGCTCGCCGCCGACAAGGCTACCAGCGATGACGTGAAAAAATTCGGCCAGCAGATGGTCGACGATCACACCAAGGCTAACGACGAGCTGATGGCGTTGGCCAAGAGCAAGGGCGTCGACCTGTCTAAGGCGAACGATCGCGCCTCGAAGAAGACCGACAAATCGCGCGAGAAGCTGTCGAAGATGAGCGGCGCGGACTTCGACAAGGCGTACATGGACGACATGGTGATGGACCACGAGAAGGACGTGAAGGAATTCGAGGATGCGTCAAAGAACGCCGAGGATTCCGATCTGAAAGCTTTCGCGAGCAAGACGCTGCCCACGCTGCAGGAACATCTCAAGATGGCAAAGGACATCAAGTCGAAGCTGAAGTAAGCGTCAATCGCGCCGCCGATAGACGAGCTCATGATCGATCGTCGTCTCCGGCGAGTAATGCTGCTTGACGTAAGCTTCGATGCGTCTCCAGGCGATCCGATAGTTCTCAGCGCGCACCGGACGACGTTGCATCTCCGGTGCGCGCTGGCTTTCGTAGCGCAGCTTCGCCTCCAGGTCTTCCGGCAGAAGAATGTACCTGGGCTTGCGGTCATCGAAGTCGCGCAGCATCACGTCGCAGTACTCGAGCGGCGCTGAATCGTAGTTGAAGAACAGGAACGTGAGGGGAATGCGCGCGCCGGGCTTGAGTCCCGTCTCCAGCAGCAGCCGCGGCATCGAATCCTGCCAGACCGAATCACCGGGTTGCGTGTGTGCGACGAGGTAATCGCTGGCCGTCAGCCGATACGTCGGCGGATAGCACGCAATCCAGACTTGCCTGGCGCTGGCGAGCGTCAGCACCGCCGCCGGCAACACCGCCGCCGCCAATGGCATGATTCGCAGTCGGCGCTGGAAGCTGGCGAAGATCAGCGCCGCCGGCGCCGCCGCGGGGAGAAAATGATACGAGTACATCCGCCGCTGCATCACCGCCCCGGCCATTTCCAGAGCGAACCACGCGATGGCGAAGGTCAGGGCGCTTTTTTGTGAGAGGCGGTGGTCGAGGTCGATCACCTTGTCCCGCCGCGCCACCCAGCCGCGCACCGCGATCGGAAAGCCCGCGACGGCGCAGACGACGACGGGCTTGAGCCAGTCATCCCATCGCATCGGGGTCTCGCTCGCATAGCGGGCGATCTGCCGGGAGAGCATGGGCACAAACTGCAGCGTCTCACTCGCCACGAGATACGCTGCGACAAAAAGCAGAGGGATCGCGAGTCCGATTAAGCCGCCGAGCCCTTGAACGATGATCCTGCGCGGATGGGCGACGCAAGTTGCGATCGCGAACGCGCCGAGCACCGCGCCGCCGCTGGGCTTGAGCATCATCGCGCATCCGGCCGCGAGTCCGACGACGACCGCGTCGCGGCGATCGCCGCCGGTCAGCGCGTTGACCGCCGCTGCGCCGGCGAGAACGGCGAAGAACATCTGCAGCGTTTCGAGCTGAAACCCGCCGAACACCGCGACGTTCAGGTTGAGGTAGACGATCGCGAACAGCGCCGCCGGCCAGCGTGCCTGCTCGCCGAACGCCCTGACCGCCGCCCGCGCCAGCAACATCGTCGCGCCCGCCGCCAGCGCGGCTTGCAGGAAGACGTACCCCCACCAGTGCGTGCCGAACATGCGCCAGCAGATGCTGGTCATCAGCCCCACGCTGGGTAACTTGTTGTCGATCAGATCCTCGCCGAAGCGTCCGCCGTCGCAGACGAGCTTCCCGAGATAGATGAACATGCGGGCATCGTGATCGAACGGCTTGACGAGATAGCTCAGCCGACCCGCCGCGGCGGAAATGATGCACAGGGCGAGTAGCGCGCGCATCGCGGTGCGCTGGGCACTCGCGCGCGGGCGCGTCTGGTCGATCGGGGACATCAGGGCGAGCGAGGTCACGCCTATCGTTATCGGCAGCTTCGGCCGGATAGCGTCGATAAGCGATCATGGCTACAATGAAGCCGATGCTCCTGCCTCGCCGATTCGCGCATCTTTAGCTTCGTCCTACCCGTCGTGCGCGCTCTTCAGAATCGATCATTTGCCCGGAAAAGCCATGGATTCCCCTCTCATTCGCAAGCTGTCCGACACCGAGAAGCGGTACGTCGAGTTGCAGGAATCGCTCAACGACGCCGCCGTGTTATCAAACCCGCAGAAGCTGGTGGCCATCAGCAAGGAGTCGGGCCAGCTCGAGCCGGTCGTGACACGCTTTCGAGCGTACAAACACGCGCAGAAGCAGTTGGCCGACCTGCACGAGATGGTGAAAGACGCCGAGATGGCCGAGATGGCGCGGGCGGAGCTGCCGGAGGCCGAGGCGAAGGCGACCGAGCTGCTCGAAGAGCTGAAGGACCAATTCGTCGCCGCCGAGGACAACGCGATCGATTCGTTCTTTCTCGAGATCCGCGCCGGCACGGGCGGGGAGGAGGCGGCGCTCTTCGCGCGGGACCTGTACGAGATGTACCGAAAGTACTGTGAGGCTCGGGGCTATCGATTCGACACGTCTGATTTCTCCACCAGTGACCGCAACGGGTTCAAGGAAGTGATCGTCAACATCAAGGGCGACGGCGCTTACCGCCATCTTCAATTTGAGGGCGGCGGGCATCGCGTGCAGCGCGTTCCCGAAACCGAAGCGCAGGGCCGCATCCACACCAGCGCCGCCACCGTCGCCGTTCTGCCCGAAATGCCCGACGTGAAGATCGACATCAACCCCAAGGACGTCGAAGAGGCCGGCTGCCGCGGCGGGGGGCCAGGCGGACAGAACGTCAACAAGGTCGAGACCGGGTGGCGGCTGCTGCACAAACCGACGGGCCTGCAATTCAAAATGACCGAGCACAAATCGCAGGCGATGAACAAGGAGCGCGCCTGGGCACTCCTTCGCGCTGCCCTCTACGACGCCGAGCGCGCCAAACAGCACGCCCAGCAAACCAGCGCCCGCAAAGCGATGATGGGCTCCGGCGACCGAAGCCAGCGCATCCGAACTTACAACTTCCCCCAGAACCGCTGCACCGACCACCGGCTCGGCGGGGAAGAGGGCGGCGAAAAGAATTTCAACCTGGAAAAGATCATGCTCGGGCAGCTCGACCCGCTGATCGATGCGCTGCTGGAACTGGATAAGCAGCAACGCTTGGAAGCGCTGTGACCTTCTTGCTCCTCTCCCCGGAGGGAAGAGGGAGTAATACTCAAAACGGAATGTCGTCCTCGTTGAAATCCCCGCCGGCGCGCTCGCGATCTTCGCGATTGCTCCAATCCAAAACCCTGGGACGCTCATCGGGCATGTCGTAGCGCTTTTGTTCCTCTTCCCATTCCCGCCGGCCAGCGGACCACGTATCGGGATTCGTGGGAAGTTGTTCGCCGGGTGCTAAGCCGTACTTCCATTCCTCGCCTTCAATATCGTCATCGTCATCGCCGAGCATCTCATCCAGCTCGGCGTATTTCGTCTCGGCCGGGTCCCATTCCTGCGGCGCTTGCTCTTCCTCTTCGAAATACTCTTCTTCCTCCTCCTCATCATCGCAATCGACCCATCCGTCGTTGGCGGGGTGATCGGGATCGGTAGGGAAGATGTCGAAGGTGAAGCCGGCGCCCGAGCAATTCGGCGTCGGGCACATCCAGAATCCCTCGAAGCCGTTCTTGTCGCCGATCACGCGCTGAAACCACATCTGATCGCTCATGAACGTGCGCTGGCAGTGGAGGCAGTAACACTCGCACGAATCGCGCGGCGGCGCCATGGGGTCGTCACGCGGGTCGAACGTTTCGTCCGCTTCGCGTTGGTCTGACATGATCCATACCATCATCAACTCAACGCCCGGCTGCGTGCAAGCGAAATTTCGTCAAACTTTTCTCGCGGCCGTCCGCGGGTAGAATCTCCGCCCGACGGAAAGGATTTTCTCATGGCCAGCAAACCACCACCGAAAGCATCATCGAAGGAATCGCCCAAGCCGGCGGCGAAGAAGGACGCCGCTGCGAAGCAAGCGCCGGCGAAGAAGCCCGCGCCGACTTCGTCAGGAGATGCGCCGCTGATCGACACGAGCGTCGCCGCCAACGCCGCCGCCGCGCTGATCGGCGGAAAGGTCGCGCCGCCGCCGTCGGGCGGCGGCGCGAAGAAGGAGTCGGCCGCGTTCAAGCAGCTCAAGGCCGGTTTGAACAAGCCGTCGGCCAGCTCGCTTGGAGGCGTGTTCGGCACGGCAGGGCAGCAGAAGAAATCCCACGGCCCCGCGGGAGGCGGCAAGCAGGTGGGTCACAACCAGACCTATGGCGCCGATGTTAACCGCTCTGGCGTTCCACGCCGAACCGCGGGATAATCGCCGCTGTCATCTCGTCACTTGGCGTGCCGTCATCGAAGCGGAGGTCGTTCATGGCCCAGCATCTGTGGCTCCTGGCTCAATACAGCACCCGCGACGCGCATAACGCGGGCGCGTTTGGCGGCGCATGCTGTTTCGGCATCGTCTGGCTCGCCATCGTCGTGCTTGTCATCGTCGGATGGTGGAAGCTCTTCGAGAAAGCCGGCAAGCCCGGGTGGGCCGCGATCGTCCCGATCTATAACCTCATCATTCTCTGCGAGATCGCGGGTCGTCCGGCGTGGTGGGTCATTCTCTTTCTCATTCCCGTCGTGAACCTGATCGCGGCGATCCTCATCGGGCTGGACGTCGCCAAGGCGTTCGGCAAGAGTGAGCTGTTCGGCGTTGGCTTAGCGCTGCTGGGGCCGATTTTCTATCCGATGCTCGGCTTCAGCGACGCGCAATACCAGGGTCCGCCGCCGCACTGACGGGCTTGCGTGCTCAGCTCTTCGCCTTCAGATCGCCGATCGACACATTGCGGTCATACTCGAGCTTGAACTGATACGTGATGGTCGTCGCGCGCTCGCCGTTGGTGTCGGGTTCGACGGTCAGGTCCCACCGCAGCAGATTCCGCGGACGATCGGTCCGCTCGTACGCCGCATCGGTGCTCAGGGCCGGCGTCGCGTTCATCAGCGTCACGCCAACGCTTTCCGCCTCCGCCTTGGGCAGACGGTCCCAGACCTGCATCTTGACCGGCTTGGATTTGAAGCTGCCGATGCGGATGGAATAGCGGAGCTCGTGAACCTGGTTGCCGCCCTGCACGCTTCGGTTCTTGTCCGCCAGATCGCGCGCGACTTGAAGTTGAGGATCGACGCCGAAACCGGCGGTGAAATTCTCGCCGATCGCAACGAGTGGCAGGTTCATCCGCCCGACGAAATCGGTGCCGAGATACATCGTCGCCTGCCCGGGCAGCAGCACGTAATCGCTCGTATTGACGAGCTTGGCCAGTCGATAGACGTGCGGCGTGAGGACGGGCGTCGCCTTGTAGAAGAAATCGCCCTTCAGATCGAGCCGGGCGAACTCGATGAGCTGCTCGTCGTTGCGCGAGGGGATCGAGTACTTCGTCTTGAGGTGATATGTGACGCTCGGCCCTTCACACTGGGCGGCGGCCTCGACTACGACGCCGGCGATGCGCGCCCCGTTGAGCAGCTCGTCGGTCTGGCACAACGCCGCCGCCTCGTTTGAGCCGCGGTTCACGCCGTCATAATCGTTGGCCAGCGAGCGCTTCTGGACTTCCTGTCGGATTTGCGAGATGCGCTCGTATGCGCCCGCGCCGACGAGCGGCACCTGCGCCGGCGCCTTGGTCCTGTCGCCAGCCGTCGATGTCGTGATCTCCAGCGCCGCCAGCTCCGGCGGCGCGGCGGTGAGCATCGGCTCGGCGGTCGAGAGGACGATGTCCGCGTCCGACCAGTTCTCCCCCGACTGCTGCACGATGGCTGCGAGGTATTCGACCTGCACCGGCCCATCCTCGGCGGTCGCGCGGAGCTTGTACTGCGGCCTCCACGTTGCCGCGGACACGAGGTAGTTCAACCGGATCGTCGCCGCCGCGCCGTTTGTCTTGTCGATGGCGATGACGGCGTCGCGCTCGGTGCGGCTGGCGCCGGCGGTCAGCTCGCTCAACTCGCGCTGCACGAACTGCTGCGTCTCGGCGTTGCCCTTGATCTGCTGCTGCAGCGCGGTAATCGCATCGGTTTTTTCTGCCCTCTGATCCATCACGAACTTCGACAGCTCGATGGTCGTCTGCCCGTTCAACAATCCCTTGTCGGCGAGCTGCTGCATGGTCGCGCCGGTGAAGTTTTCGAGTTTTGAAAGCAGCGCCAGGTTCTGCTGCGCGACCTCCACTTGCTTGGCGAGCTTCTCCGCCTCCGCCTGCAATTCGCGGATGCGATCTTCGCGGGCGCGCACCTCCGCGCGCGTGTCCTGCTGTACCGCGCGTGTTCGATATCGGGTCGCCAGGATGCGCACGCCGTCGATCCCTTCGCTGTACAGCGAGCTGTCGATGGTCTGGGAGGGCAGCGGCGTGACGACCAGTTCCATCGCCCCCACGCCGGCCGGAACCTGCACCTCGCGCGTCACCAGCGCCGATCCCTGGTACACAGTCGCCGAGACGACTCGGCTGGGGGCGGTTGCCGGCCCGGCGGCGTTGAGCTGGGTGACAAGAACGGTCAAAGCGAACATCGTCGCCGACGAACGAAGCATCGCGCGCATGGGGCCTCCGGTAGGTTTGCAACTTTCGACGCGCCCGGGCGTGGAAAGTTCCGAAGGTCGATTTGCCCTGCTAAAATGCGGGCGCTGACACGATGAAGATCATCCTCGCCAACCCCCGCGGCTTCTGCGCCGGTGTGAACATGGCCATCGACACCGTCGACCAGGTCCTGCGCGCCAAAGGCCCGCCGGTCTACGTGTATCACGAGATCGTCCACAACAAGCACGTCGTCGAGGGGTTCCAAGGCCGCGGCGTGACGTTCGTGAACTCGATCTCCGATGTGCCGGTCGGTGGGCTGGTCGTTTACAGTGCGCACGGCATTTCGCCCGATGTTCGCCGCGCGGCGAAGGAGCGAAAGCTTGTCGAAGTCGATGCCACCTGCCCACTCGTCACCAAGGTGCACATGGAAGTCGTTCGCTACGCGCGCGAGGGCTACACGATCCTTTTCGTCGGCCACCGCCGGCATGATGAAGCGGTGGGCACGGTGGGCGAAGCGCCCGACAACGTGATCATCGTTGAGTCGCCGGAGGAAGTGGAAGCGGTGAGCGTGCCCGATCCAGGTAAGGTCGCTTTCGTGACGCAGACGACGCTCAGCGTGTCCGATGCGATGCGCACCATCGCCGCGATCAAGCAGCGATTCCCCGACGTGCGCTATCCCGCGAAGGACGACATCTGCTACGCCACCACCAACCGCCAGTCCGCTGTCACGCAATTGGCGGTCGAGGCGGATGTGGTGCTGGTTGTCGGCTCGCAGAACAGCTCGAATTCCAAGCGTCTGGTCGAGCGGGCGATTGAGAAGGGCAAGGCTGCGTATCTGATCGACGACGATTCGGAAATTGACCTCGCGTGGTTCAAGGACACGCAATCGGTGCTCGTCACCGCCGGCGCGTCGGCGCCCGAGCACATCGTGCAGAACGTCGTCAATCGCCTCGTCGCGCAGTTCGGCGCAGCGGTTGAGCAGCGCACGCTGGTTGAAGAAGACCTTTCCAGCACATTGGGATCCTAAGCTTAGAATTCCACGTGGACAAGTTGTCGCG
>JADMIO010904372.1_pt1 | contig 48700 bp, 35 predicted proteins | sample 8958161 | NCBI WGS metagenome assembly JADMIO01 (sample SAMN16585339, study PRJNA669376) | soil metagenome | isolation source: Crop rotation soil | place: USA: Cullars Rotation, Alabama | collected 2011
AGATCCGTGTCGGGGAACTCGCTTTTCATTTTTTCTACATAGTGAACTGGCTACTTTCCTTCCAGCCCTGCCGGGCTGCGGATGTCCGCACGCCGGTAGGCGTGGTCGGAACTTGTCTCAAGGTTCGTGGTCAAATCGCACCCTGAAAGGGTGCGAGGATCTACAATCGAGACCAAGCGCGAATGTGCGGCCCAGGACGGGAATCTAGCTTCCTCTCAACTATTCGTGACGTTGGGCAGCAGCCCCGCAGGCCGTGGGTTTGGGTGGAGTTGTATGAGCCCCGTTAGTGGCGACAGACTCTTTCGCCGCTGACGCGGCTAAGAACGGGAGATGCCACCGCTAGAGCTAGCGCAGGCGGGTTTTGGCGACCAGGTAATCCCTCGACTGGTTCAACAACCGCGTGATGCGAGGCATGTCCACGCCCACGAGCTTGCCTTGCGACTTCATCAACTTTCCTGCGATGAACACCGTGTCGACATTACTCGTGTCCATGTTCAGGACGATCGCGCCGTAAGCGTTATTCACCGGCATCACGTTGATTTGATCGGTACGCAGCATGATGATGTCGGCTTCTTTGCCGGGAGTCAGCGTACCCGTCTTGCGTTCGAGGCTGGTGTCTTTTGCGCCTTCGATCGTTGCGAACTCCACGACCTCACGCGCGTTCAGCAGAGCCGGAAGATTCTTTTCGCCGGCGCGCTCGCGGGCAAGGCGCTGCATGCGTTGGAGCGTGAACACCGAGCGCATCTGAGTGAAGAAGTCGCCGGACATTTCGGTTTCGACGTCGACACTGAGACTGGGACGAATGCCATGATCGAGCGCCTGTTGAATAGCCGGCACCCCGTGTCCCATTTCCATCTCGATCGGGCACGCGATGGAGACGTTGGCGCCCTTGCGCGCAGCGAGCTGCCATTCGGCTTCGCTGAGATTGTTGGCGTGAATCAAGGTCACATCCGAACCGACGGCATCCGCGACCGGCATCAATTGATTCGTGCCGTTCACATGAACCGTGATCGGCGCGTGGACTTCGCGAGCGACCGCCCAATCCGCCGCGCTGACGCCGGCGGCCATCGCGAGCGTCAGCAGTTGATCGTCGGACGAGAAGTACTGTTTGCGGAGGCGACGGATGTCTTGCGGGAACTGATTCATCGGGCCGGGAGTGCCGCCGCCAAACGCATAAACACCGCGGATGCCGGATTCGCGCAAGCCGCGAATTGCGGCGTCTGTGTGCTCCGGACTGTTGCCGATGTGCGACCAGTCGAGCAGCGTCGTGACGCCGGCATTGATGGCGCCGAGCGCGGACACGAGATCGCCGATGTAAGCATCTTCCGGCCGATAGGCGGCGCGTGCAGTACCGGTGATGTCGCGCGTGTAATCGCTGAGCAGGCCGTTGGGCAGGATGTTTCGCAGCGGAGCTTCCCAGGCGTGGCGATGGGTGTCGATGAACCCGGGCATCACGATCATGTTGGATGCATCGATCACCTTGGCCGCCGCGCGAATCTCGGGCTGCACCACCGCGATCTTCGAGCCGTCGATCAGAACGTCGGCTTTGGTGAAATCACCGATCTTTGCGTCGAGTGACAGGACGTGTCCGCCCTTCAACAGGGTCAGATTGCGGCCCTGCACCGCAAAGGCGACTCCAGCCATCGCCGACTTCATAAACTGGCGCCGAGATGTATGCATGGTTTGTTTCCGTGTCTGGTATATTGTGCGCCAATCTATGACAACGCAAGAATTTCACACCGACGTTCCGGCTGCGCGTGCTGCCACGGTCTTCAATCGCTGGTTTATTCCTGTGGGCGCAGTGGCGGTGCACATCTGCATCGGGTCGGTGTATGCCTGGAGCACATTCAATCGGCCCATCCAGGCTTTGTTTCCGAACGAACCGTGGTGGTTCAGCCCGCCCTATACGACCTTCACAACGGCTCTGGTTCTGCTCGGTCTGAGCGCGGCCTTCGGTGGCCCGTGGGTGGAACGCCGCGGCCCACGAGCGGCGGCTACGGCTGCTGCGCTGTTTTTCGGCGCAGGGCTGGTGGTCGGCGGCATTGGTCTCGCGATGCGACAGTCGTTTCTGGTTTTTCTCGGAATGGGCGTCATTGGCGGGATTGGATGCGGGCTCGGATACATCTCGCCTGTCAGCACTCTCGTGAAATGGTTCCCCGACCGCCGCGGCATGGCGACCGGCATGGCGATCATGGGATTCGGCGGCGGCGCGTTTCTCGCCGGCTACCTGAACGTGTATTTCATGAATCTCCTCGGCGTCGCGCGCACGGTGATCGCTCTGGGAGTGACCTACCTCGTCATCATGATGGTGGGCGCGCGCATTCTGCGGCGGCCTCCGCAAGGCTGGAAACCCGCAGGCTGGAGCGGTCCGGTGAAGACGCACAAGATGATCGCGAATCGCAGCGTTTCGCGAAACGAAGCCGTGCGCACCGTGCAGTTTTGTTTGCTCTGGGGAATCCTCTTCATTAACGTGACGGCCGGCATCGGCATCCTTGCGCAGGCATCGCCGATGATGCAGGACCTGTTTTCAAGAACGCCTGCACAGGCAGCGGTCATTGTTTCGGTCATCAGCCTTTTCAATGCCGGCGGGCGCTTTCTCTGGGCATCGAGTTCGGACTACATCGGAAGAAGAAATACCTATACCGTCTTCTTCGTCGTGCAATTCTTTCTCTTCCTGCTGATTCCCCGACTGGCTGCAAGCGCCAACTGGCCTGTGTTTCTGGCGAGCCTGTTCACCGTCTTCACCATGTACGGCGGCGGCTTTGCAACGATTCCCGCTTTTCTCGCCGATATCTTCGGCCCTGAAAACGTCGGCGCCATTCACGGCGCCACGCTCACGGCATGGAGCGCTGCGGCCGTCGCGGGGCCGGTGATCATCACGGAGTTGTCCAATCGCGCGAAAGCCGGACTCGCTCCGGGCGCGAGCAAGATTCACATCTACGACACACCGCTTACCGTGCTCGCGGCCTTGCTGGCCGTGGGTTTCATCCTCACGTTACTCGTGAGACCATTGAAGCATTCCCGCGATTAATACGTCCCACGCCCGCTCTGAGCCTGAATCGTCGGAGACTCTGACATCTCAACGCTAGAGTCACGACCGTAATGGTTCGTGAGCTTTGTCCAATCCATGCGACTCGTGTGTCGGGAAACGTGACATTCCCCGATTTTGCCGCGTGAATTCGCACCGCCACTAGTCATCGAGGATCGAGATGCGGATGTCATTGCCGCGCAATCACGTACCTGTCATTGCAGGCGCTCGAACGAAACGGGTCCCCGGCGTGCTTTGCGGACAGTTGGATTTCCGGATGAATTCCAATGATTTCGGACCAGATGTACAAGGAGGAAGAACATGAAATTTACGACAGTACTCATGGGACTCGTTGCCGTGACAATTATGGCAAGTCCTGTATTTGCCGACACGTTGACCTTCCCAAATGACCGCTGCGCCGCCGTTGCCAACGGGTCAGGGGCCTACGTGGCTTGCGGAAACTCGGCTGCGATCAACCAGAACTATGGGGATAGCGCAAACGTGAACGTTACGTATAAGGACATCAACGTTCCCGGTAGCAGTCTTCTCTGGTGGGATGCGGACTACAACGATCTTCGCGGTGTGGCTTGGGCGCAAGGCGGGGACAGCTTTTCCCATGCGCGCATTGAATTTGCTCCGTTGCTGACGGGAGAGTCGATAACGATCAACAGCTTCGACATGGGTGCCTATTTCCACACGACGCGCGGCACAAACCTGCAGATCAGCGATCTTGTTACGAACGCCGTTCTATTCACCTTTACTGGTAACGTCGGAGCGGAGCCGAACCACACAGCGTTTGCGCCGAATGTGTCTTCTACGAATGGGCTGGCCATCGAGTGGTCCAATTCAGCGTACAACGTGGGAATCGATAACATCACTTTCACAACTTCCGTCGTGACCGGGGTGCCGGAACCTGGATCGTTGACGCTGCTGGGCAGCGGGGTTCTTTTGCTCGCGGGATATATTCGTCGCCGAACTTCTTAGCTTGTTTCTGCAGCGGTGGTCGACGGACCACCGCTGTAGTCCCTCTTCTTAGAACGCCAATTTCGCTGCCAGCTGTACGGTTCGTCCCGGTCTCGCACTTGTCACCACACCGAAGTCCGCCGCCCCGTACGTAAATCCAGGCACGTTGAAGTTCGCATGGTTGAACAGATTGTAGAACTCACCACGCAGTTCCAACTTGTAGCGCTCCGTCAACCGGAACGCGCGCTCTGTTGTCAGGTCGGTCGTAAGCAGCGGCGCGCCGCGCAGCACCGATCGCGGAGCGTTGCCGAAGGTGAATGGGGCTGGAGCCGCAAATGCCGTCGTATCGAACCATCGAGCGACGGTCCGCTCGCTGGACGGCAGTTCCGGGTTGCGCAACAGATCCGGCCGCAATGCGCCCGCGGGAAATGCATTCGTGGTGTTCCCAGTGGTGATGATCGTGAATGGAGCGCCGGACATGAAGGTCTCGAGCATCCCGATCTTCCAGCCGCCCAGAGCTGAGTTCAGCCGCGGATGGTTCTCGAGTCCGCGAGATTCATAGAGCAGCGTCAACACCACGTGATGCGGCACATCGCTGCCACTCAGCCCTTTATCCAGGTTGCGGTGATAGGCGTCCATGTAGCTTCCGGTCGCGCCGTATTCGTTCGCGGATTCGACATCGTCCAGGAACTTGGAGAACGTGTAGTGCGCAAGGAATGAGAAGTTGCCGCTGAAGCGCTTTTCCGCGCGGACGAACCCGCCGTGGTAACTCGAATTGCCGATCGACGGATTGATCCACGTCACGTTGCTGAATTGCGGGAATGGCCGCCGCGATTGTGCATCGCCAGGTCCCATGAGCTGCGGCGCGACCTGGTTGAGGCTGAGATCGTTTCCGGTCAGATGGTGGCTCACGTTTCCGATGTAGCCGAGTTCGAGCAAAAGATTCGTCGTTAGTTCGTGCTGCAGATTGAGATTGAACTGATACGACGTCGGAGCGACCTGGCCCGGATCGAAGAAGGCCACGGATGTATTCGGCTTCGATCCGGGAGGAACTGCGCCGAAACCCGCGCTGAGCGCGGGTCTTGTCACGGATGGAAAACCATCGCGAAGCCGGAAGGCGCTCTGCAGGTCGGCTTGAGACACGACGTAGCTCGCCGAAGTCGAGAAGCCGAGCGAGGCCACGTCGCCGATCGTGTTGCTCACCGTCGGACCGTAGAAGATGCCGGCGCCGCCTCGGATCAACGTGCTGCCTGCGCCCGGGATCTTGTAGGCGAACCCGAACCGGGGTCCGAAGTTGTTCGTGTCCGTGCGGAACGCGCGCTCCGGCACGCCGTCCACGCCTGCGAATGTGACCACGCCTGGCGTGCCCGACACAGGATTGATGGCGGTCGGATCAAACGAATTCATCCGGTTTCCGACGACCTTGCGCGGCAGTTCCGCTTCCCAGCGCAGGCCGTAGTTCAGAGTAAGGTTCGCGGTCACGCGCCAGTCGTCCTGCGCGTAAAACGACCAGTACGAGGCTCGCGACGGAATCTTGTCCGAAACCTGAATGCTCGCGGCGTTCACTTCACCGAGCAGGAAACTCGCCAGCGAATTTCCTGTGCCGGACACTCCCGGCAGACTCGTGATGAGCGGCGTGATCGTGAAATTGCCGGCCGAACCGCGATCGCGAATCTCGTCATTCGCCCCCGCGCGAAATTCCGCGCCGAACTTCAGCGCGTGTTTGCCTCTGGTCCATGAGATCGAATCGAGCAACTGCTGATCGACGATCGGTGTCTGAAAGCGAAACACCGCCGATGGATTTCCAAGCGTCGCATAACCTGGGATCGTAAATGCGGGAAAAGCCGCATTGCTGACGCCGGCAAGGCCGAGTGTTCCTGCGAGATTCTCCTGATAGCCTGGCCGCTTGTCGATGAACTTCCGGCGGAGGTACGTGTATCGCAGTTCGTTGGCGACGTTGGGTCCGAAGATGTGCGTGTAAGCGCCGAGAAGGCTCTGCACGCGAACGTCGGTAATGTCGCTTAGAGGATCGGAAACGGGAATCCCGTACGTGCCCGTCGTCGCGGCGCCGCTGTCGTTGATGTAATAGCGCGCGGTCACCAGATCGGAGGCTCGGAACTGATGATCCAGACGCGCGACGATGATGTTGCGATTCAGCGTGCTCGAACTGTTGCCGACATAGTTGCTCGCATTCGTTGCCGTGCCCTGGCGATTCGGCAGCGGGAAGTAATTGAGAATTGCCTTGGCGACGGGATCAAAACGCTCCGCGGGAATTTGATTGTTCGGGAAGGGAAGACGATTGCGGCCAACGGTGGTTGCGGGATCGTAAATCAGAATTGGATTGCCGTTGCTGTCGCGCAGGTCGGAGAAGTTGCCGGCGCGGTTGGCGAGAGTCGGAACGGTCGAAGTGATCGTGTCGCTGGTCGTCTGCCGCGTTTGTTCCCACGTCGCAAAGAAGTGCGTCTTGTCCTTTCGGATGGGCCCGCCGATGGAGCCGCCGAACTGGTTCAGGCGGATTGGAGCTTTCTTCGCCGCAAAGAAATTGCGCGCATCGAAGATGTTGTTGCGCAGCGATTCGAAGATGCTCCCATGAAACTGGTTGGTGCCGGATCGCGTGGACATCGTGACCACGCCGCCTGTCGAATGGCCGAACTCCGCAGAGTAGTTATTGGCGATGACTTTGAACTCCTGCATCGCGTCCACCGGCAGGCTGGTCAACTGCTGAGGGCGCGTGAGACCGACCGCGTTCGACACGTTTCCGCCGTCGAGCACGAAGTTCTGATTGCGAGCGCGGCCGCCGGCGACCGAAAAAACCGGATAGTTCTCGGCTGTTCCTGTGCCGCTATCGATCATTACGACTCCCGGCGCAAGCGCTGCGAGCGAAGAGGCTGCGCGATTGGGCAGCGGCAGAGCCGCGATCATCTGGCGCGTCACCGCCTGGCCGACGTCGGAGGTTTGCGATTCGATTAAAGGAGCGGACTCGGTCACATCGACGGTCTGCCCGATCTGGCCAACCTGAAGCGTGAGATCGATCGGCAGCGTCTGGCTGACTTGCAGCGTCAGCGGGCCGCGAGTCAAACGATCGAATCCCACCAGCGATGCCTCGATCCGATACGTTCCTGGCGGCAGCGAGGAAAATCGATACGAACCGGTCTCGTTCGAAAGCGACTCTTGCTTCGCGCCCGTTTCCAGATTCACAAGCGAGACGTCCACACCCGGAATTGCCCCGCCACTCGCATCCATAATGGTGCCGGTGATAACGCTTGTACCCGTTTGAGCCAGAGCCAGACTGGATAATCCAATAACCAAAACCACTGTTCGAAGTATCTTCATGACGGCCTCTAATCTCTAGTTATTCGATAGGGTGTATCTATTAATGAGGCAAAAAAAATCAGTTCGAGCTGATATTGATCATCGCCAGCTCCGCCAGCGTCTTTCGTTCGAGGATAGCGACGGTGGAATCCCTCACTTCCTTGAACACGTTGCGGATGCCGCAGGTTTCTTCGTCCGGACACTCCGCACAGCGCTCGTAGGCCATCTGGCTCACGCAGGGTAGCAAAGCCAGCGGCCCGTCCAGCGCGCGGATCAGCGCCCCTACAGAGATGGTCTCAGGCAATTTGCAGAGGTAATATCCGCCGCCTTTCCCCTTTTTGCTCTGCAGAAAACCCTTCTTCTTGAGCTCAAGAAGGATCAGCTCCAGAAATTTGGAAGGGATGCGCTCGCGTTTGGCGATATCTCCGATGAGAAGGGGGCCCTTGCCGTATTCTTTCGCCAGGATCGCCATGGCCTTCAGTCCGTATTTTGCTTTCTTTGACAACATCTTCCAGTAAACTCTACCAATTCGATCGAGTAAGTCTAGAGAGTCGGCTCCAACGTGTCAAGTTTCTTCTTTGGTCGAGGGTTTCAAACGAGACTCGGCCCACAATTTTGCTGTCCTTGTGCGATAGTGCAGCACTCGCAGACCGCATGAACACCCATTCGCATCATCAGCTCGGATACCGGCCGGATATCGACGGATTGCGCGCCGTCGCCGTGCTGTCCGTTATCGGATTCCATGCCGGGTCCGGTCTTTTTCCGGGCGGCTATGTGGGCGTGGATATCTTCTTCGTCATTTCGGGATATCTGATCACTTCGATCATTTGCCGTCAGCTGGCGGAAGGTCGATTCAGCTTCGCAGACTTCTACGTCCGGCGCTGCAAGCGGATCTTTCCGGCGCTGGTCGCGGTTCTGGCCGCTGTACTCGCCTGCGGCTGGATTTTTCTGCTGGCGGATGAATTTCAACGTGTGGGTAAGCACATCGCTGCGGGTGCTGGCTTCGTTTCGAATCTGGCGCTCTGGCGTGAATCGGGATACTTCGACAAAGCTGCGGAGACCAAGCCGCTTCTTCATTTGTGGTCCCTTGGTATCGAAGAGCAGTTCTATCTGTTGTGGCCGCCGCTGCTGGCGCTGGCCTGGAAACGCAAATGGGACGCGCTGGAGATTGCGGTGAGCATTGTCAGCGGGTCGTTCGTGCTCAACGTCATACTTGTGAGTCTTTGGGGCTCGTCCGACAGCTACTACTTGCCGCCAACGCGCTTCTGGGAATTGCTTCTGGGCGCGGTGCTCGCTTACGCACACCTGTTCCGAAGGCAAGATTTAGAGCGGCTGCTCAAGCCTGTCAGCCCGAACATTCAGGCGGCGTTCGGCTTGATCCTCATCCTGGCTGCGGTGTTTGCCTTGAACAAGGAAACGCTTTTTCCGGGCTGGTGGGGATTGCTGCCGACGGTCGGTGCAGTTTTGCTCATTTCTGCCGGACCGTTGGCATGGATCAACTCGAAGGTCCTCGCGAGCAGGTTGCTGGTCTTTGTTGGACTGATCAGTTATCCGCTCTATCTGTGGCATTGGCCGCTGCTGTCCTACGCGCAAATCATCGAGGCCGGTGTGCCTTCGAGAGGCATTCAGCTGGGAGCTGTCGGTCTTGCTTTCGTTCTGGCCTGGTTGACGTATCGACTCGTTGAGAAGCCGATACGCGCCGCATCCAATCAGACGGCATGGACACTGGTTTCGAGTCTCGCCGTTGTCGGCTGTCTCGGACTCGCCGTGTTTTTGCACGATATCCATGCGAGGTCGGAAAAATATGGAGTGGAGAAGATCATCAGCGCGGCAAACGAATGGGCGTACCCGGGGCACAATCTACGGTCGGTCCACACCTCGGCTGGATACCACTTCGAACAAGGTAACGGTTCTCCGAAGGTATTGTTCGTCGGAGACAGCAATATGGAGCAGTATTACCCCCGCATCGACCGACTTCTCTCCGAGAATCCGAAGACGACCAAGGGTGCGCTGTTTGTAACACAGGCCGGATGTTTGCCCATCCCGTACATGAAAGGATTCGCACAAACCAAGTGCGCAGGCTTGGCGGACACGGCGATGTCGTTGGCACAACGGTCCGATGTCGACACGGTTGTGATCAGCGCGGGCTGGACCGGTTATTCCGTCTTCGATTCGAACGAGAGCGAGCAGGCTTACAACCTGCTGACGAGAACCATCAAGAGCTACAGAAGAATTGGACGGCAGGTGTATTTGATCTTGCCGATCCCGATCAGCACTGCCTTTGATCCCTATCATTTGGTAACCCGCAGCGTTGTGGATTTCGGTTTCAAGATCGACACGCGTTCTGTTGAACGGACAAAAGTGGATGCGGCGATGAAGTCTTTCACTTCGCGTTTGACCGGGATCGCCGAAGCCGCGGGTGCGCAGACGATCGATCCGGTTCGTTACCTGTGCGGCATAAACGATTGCCCCACGTTCGCGGACGATGGGCTGCCGGTCTACAAAGATGCGGGCCACCTCCGCCCAGGATACGTTCGAGAGTACGCCACCTTCTTGGATCCAATTCTTTTCGCAAACAGCTGGGAATAAGGCGTTTCCAGGACGTCTCGATTGTTGTTCGAACGACCGAGCAAAATCCGCGCCCTTATGTGATAGTGCCAAAGCCCATGAAGGATTCTGCGGTTCTTCTATTTCCAGGCGTTTCCCGTCCGCGCCCTTATTCCCCTCACCTGGCCTATCGACCAGACATCGACGGGCTGCGCGCCGTCGCCGTTTTGTCGGTGATCGGATTCCACGCTTTCTCAGGCATTTTCCCGGGCGGTTACGTTGGAGTGGATGTCTTCTTCGTGATCTCGGGATATTTGATCACTTCCATCATTTGCCGACAGCTCAGCCAGGATAGTTTCAGCTTTTCCGACTTTTATGCCCGGCGATGCAAAAGACTCTTCCCGGCATTGATCAGCGTGCTTGCGGCAGTCCTGGCCTTTGGATGGTTTTTCCTGCTGCCCAACGAATACGAACTCCTCGGCAAGCACATCGCAGCGGGCGCGGGATTCATTTCGAACTTCGCGTTCTGGCGTGAGGCCGGTTCCTTCGACGGGGCTGCCGAGACCAAGCCGCTGCTGCACCTTTGGTCGCTGGGAATCGTGGAGCAGTTCTATTTGATATGGCCGCCTTTATTGGTCTGGGCGTGGAAGCGCAAATGGGACGGGCTCAAGATCGCGCTGAGTGTTGTCAGCGTTTCATTCGTCGTCAATGTGATGGTCGTCAGTCTCTGGCAGTCGGCCGACGGCTATTATTTGCCGCCCACGCGGTTCTGGGAGTTGCTGCTCGGCGCGGTCCTGGCTTATGCGCACTCGTTCCGGAAAGAAGAAACCGATCGTTTGCTGAGACTGTTTAACGCGAATCTTCAGGCTGCGATCGGTTTGGTGCTGATCATCTGCTCCGTGTTTGCGCTGAATAAAGCGACACTGTTTCCGGGTTGGTGGGCGTTGCTGCCGACCATCGGGACGCTCCTGCTGATCTCTGCCGGCTCACAGGCGTGGATCAACTCGAAGCTGCTCGCGAACAGATGGTGTGTATTCATTGGGCTCATCAGCTATCCGCTTTATCTCTGGCATTGGCCGTTGCTCTCCTATGCGCAGATTCTGGCTGGCGGCGCTCCTTCCATTGCGGTTCGAGCGTTTGCTGTGTGCGCGGCATTCCCGTTGTCATGGTTGACGTATCGAGCTGTTGAAAAACCGATACGGTTGGAGTCCAATCGCGCAGCGGTCACTTTGGCTGCGACCCTGGCCGTCGTCGGATGTCTCGGCCTTGCAGCCTTTGCTCATCAGTTGCGCGCGCGTTCCGAAAAATACGGACTTGAAAACATCATCAACGCGGCGACAGGCAAATGGGATTTCCCGGGACCGTATCTGAAGTCTGTGCGTACCAAATCGGGTTTCCACTTTGAGAGAGGCGAAGCCCGGCACCGCGTATTGTTCCTGGGTGACAGCCACATCGAGCAGTACTACCCGCGTGTCGACCGGCTTCTGGCCGAGCATCCGTACACGAGTAAGAGCGTCTCATTTGTGACCCAACGTTCTTGCCTTCCCATCCACGACATTCCGGGCATCACTCCTTCAAAGTGCTCCGGGCTCGTGGACGAGGCGCTCTTGCTGGCGCGAAATCCTGATGTCGATACGGTTGTGATTGGCGCAGCGTGGAACCGCTACGATGTATTCAAATCCCCGGACGGAGAGAAGGCATTACAGGATCTCGCCGCCACGATCACTGCTCTGCGAAAGCTCGGACGGCAAGTGTTCGTCATTCTGCCCATCCCTAGAGGAGAGGCATTCGACCCGGCGAATCTCGTGCACAGAAGCATTCTCGATTTCGGTTTCTTCGTTCGACGCTATGTGGATAGAACAAATGTCGACGACAACACCAAGCCGATCGATGCGCGTCTTCTGCAGATCGCAAAGACGGCGGGTGCGCGGACGATCGATCCAGTCGATTCCATTTGCCCGAAGACGGATTGCCGCACGCTAGCGGAAGATGGAATGCCGGTTTACACGGACGACAGCCACCTGCGGCCGGGTTTCGTGCGCGAGCACATCAGTTTTCTCGATCCGATTATTTGTACTTCCGGTATGTAGTCGCCGGCGCTACATGCACCGTTGCGCGTCGCCGCCGGGTTTGTCGCGATACTTGTCGTGGCAGGCGGCGCAGGCTTCGGTAACCGCTCCGGCAGCATCCACGACCATATCCATATTTTTAGACTGCCCAGCCTGATAGGTTTTCACGCCGGCATCGCGCAGGCCCCGGACCAATTGCGGCCAGTCGGGATTATTCATCGGCACATCTTTTCCATTAGCGCATTTGCGGCCCGGGATGATGAGCAGGTTCGCGGCTTCCGACAGCGCGATGCCGGAGTTCTCGACGGCGGTCCACCCGCCGTAAGCGCTCACCAGCGGATCGGTCGCCGTGGCGGGATCGCCCGTGGCTTTGAAACTTGTCGGGCTCTTGCTTTGAACGGCAAACACGATGTTGGAATTCGGAAACAGGACGCCGCGCATGACTTGCAGCAGCGTGCCGTGGACTTGTGCCGCCGGTCCTGCGGGCTTCTGCGGAGCAGGAGCAGCCTGCGGTTGCGGCTGGGGCTGCGGGCTGGAGCATGCGGTTACTAAACTCAGGACACTTGCTGCAATCAAAAGAGCGTAGGTTCGCATTGAAGGTGCCTCTCTTCGTGTCGTTGTGTTTACTTCCATCGGACGATGGCCATCATGTTCGAGTAGTCGTCGGTCCATGGCTGGATGCCGGCCGGTTTTTCGATTTCGCTCCAATTCTCATCGTCGTTGAGATCGCCGAAATCTTCCTTGTGGCGTGCGGCGACGACAAAATCCGAGCTGGTCTTTCCCGTAGGCTCTTCGTCGTCGTCGTAGCGGACCAGGCCTTCCAACCCTGCGTCCTGCGCCACTGCCGAGGCGAGTCCCTCGACATCCATATACCGGTTTGACACATGAAAAAGAATCAGCCCGTCCGGCTTGAGTTTTCTGAGATACATCTGAACGGCTTCGCGCGAGACGAGATGCGCCGGGATCGAGTCCGAATTGAAAGCATCCAACATGAGAACGTCGAATGTGCCGTCGGGTTCCTTCTCGATCGATAACCGTCCGTCGCCGATGACGACGTTGCAATCGTCAGCGCATCGGCGCAGATAGGTAAAGAAGTTGTGCGCGATGTCATAAACCTGCGGATCGATATCGAAAAACGTCACGTGCCGGTCCGGCCGCGCCCATCCCGCCATGCTGCCGGTTCCGAGGCCCACGACGCCCACCCGTTGATTCGGGCGCGTGCTGATGAGCTTCATGATGTCGCCCACGGGTCCCGTCGCATGGTAATAGGACAAGGGCTGGCCGTTGAGCGTGGGGTCCATGCTTTCGAGGCCGTGCAGCGTATCGCCGTGCAGCAGCTTGCGCATGTTGCCGTCGAGGTCATAGACCACTTTCTTGATGCCGAAGAAATCACGGTCGATGTGCAGGATGTCGTAATCGTCCAGAAAGCCGGGAAGCGCGAGCCGGTAGCCGGCAATCAACACGGCCAGCGTCAGGCCAAAGCGCAGGACTCGCTTGCGCGCGAGAAATGCCGCCAGCACGAGCACGCCATCGGCTGCGAGAGAAGCCTTCACGTCCTCCGTCACGTCCACCGAGGCCCATTTGAAGAGAGCCCATGTCCCCGCGACAGCCAGGCCGATCGCAGCCGGAAACGCCAGGTCGCGCCAGTTGAATTGTTGTTCCGGGACGTGCGGTTCGCAGAAGAACACGATCATCGCCACCAGCAGCGGATATTCGATGACGGTGCTGAACACGAACGGCGCAATCACAGCGACGAAGATTCCACCGAGCGCGCCGCCAAGAGCGATCCAGAAGTAGAAGTCCGTGAGCTGGCTTGTGTCCGGCCTGCGCGACGCCAATGCCGTGTGACAGAGCAACGCGCCGGCGAAGAGCACGAGCATGTGCGATCCGAGGATGTACCACAACGCATGACTGCCGACAGGACGGGATACCGCAACCAGAGGAAACAAGACCAGCAGGATAACCGGTACGACCGCCGACAGCAGTCGCGGAGAGATTCGAAATCTTCGCGCGAACGCGATCATGAACGTGACGAGATAAATCGCCAGCGGCATGACCCAGAGGAAAGGTACGGATGCCAGATTGAGCAGCATGTGATTCGTGACGGCCAGCATCAAGCCGGACGGCACGAAGGCTGCCCCAAGCCAGAACAATCGTGTCCGCCAGCTGGCCCTCTCGCGCGGTGATGACGTGATCGCGGTTTTGTCATTGCCCGGAATGCTTTCACGCAAATGCGTCCATACCAGCACCGCCGACGCGACGACGAGGCCCACCAGCACTCCATAGGCAGCCGCCCATCGGCCGCTCTGGAGGTGCACGCCCCAGCGCGGTTCAATCAACAGCGGATAGGCAAGCAATGCCAACAGGCTTCCGGCATTGCTGATGGCATACAGGAAGTACGGATCGCGGCCTGAGGCGGTCGATGTCTTTGACAGCCAGTTCTGCAGGAGCGGCGCCGTCGTAGAGACAAGACAGAACGGAACGCCGACAAACCGGATCAGCATGCCCAGCAGCCAGAGCGTCGGGTGAACGCTGGCCGAGGCGTCCGGTCTCGCGCCAAAGTGAAGCGGCAGGAACAGCACGGCGCTCAGCATGAGTATGGCGTGAACCACTATCTGTGTTCTCACGCTCGCGTACCGCTCGAGCGCGTGGGCGTAGCCGTAGCCGGCGAGCAGCATCAACTGAAAGAAGAGCAGGCACGTGATCCAGACCGAGGCGGCGCCGCCGAGCAGGGGCAGCATCATCTTCCCGATCATCGGTTCGCAGCAGAAGAGCAGGAACGCGCTCAGGAAAATTGTCGGGGCTAAAAAAAGAGCAAGACTGCGGGTTTGCGATTTTGGCAGTGCGGCAATTTCGATTGTTACTTCCATAATTGTAGCGGCGGTCTGTGATTGTCACGCCACCCCGATAAGGGTGCTCGGAAATTAGCCAGTGGTTAGCGAGCGTAACCACTGGTCGAGTCCCGACAAGTCCTGGCACCCCGGGTGCCAGGAACTGCGCCGCAATGACCAGGGGTTGCGCCGCTTCGCGGCTTACCCTGGCTAATGTCCATGCACCCCTATCGGGGTGCCGTTGGGGCTAACGCGCCTCCCAGCGGGAGCGCAGGAGGAGCTTTATAGCACATGATCAGCTTCAAGGTCCTTCTCGAATACGACGGCACGCGCTACAGCGGCTGGCAGGAACAGAAGAACGCCCGAACCGTCATGGGCGAAATACGGAACGCGGCGCGCGAGGTGTTCGGCTCCGACGTCGAAATGCAGGGCGCCGGAAGAACCGACGCGGGCGTGCACGCGCTCGGGCAGGTGATGCATCTCAAAGTCGCATCCGAGGTGAAACACAGCCCGGAGCTGATCAGGCGCCGCTTGAATGATCTGTTGCCCGCCGACATTGCGATCCTCGCCGTCGAGCGCGCGCCGCGCAATTTTCACGCGCGTCACGATGCCCGCTCGCGCATCTACGTGTATCAGATTTCGCGAAGGAAACAGGCGTTCACGAAACGATATGTGTGGTGGGTGAAAGAGGACCTCGATCTCAAGCGCATGCAGGACGCCGCTTCGCTGCTGGCCGGCAGGCACGACTTCATATGCTTTCGCGCCGCGGATGCTTCGCGTCCGGATGAATCGACGATTGTGGAGGTTGAACGCGTCGCGATTGAGACGGAGGACGACATCATCCAGATTCGAATCGAGGCCTCGCACTTCCTGTGGCGAATGGTGCGGCGGATTATTGGTGTGCTCGTGAAGGTCGGCAATCGTGAAGTCACGATCGAGCAGTTCAAGCGGTTGATCGACGGAAAATGCGACGCGAAGCTCGACGTTGCGGCCTGGACCGCTCCCGCATCGGGACTTTTTCTCGAGGAGATCCGGTACTAGCAGGCGCTCCCGTCTCGGGAATACCGTTGGCTTGCGTCCGGATTCCGGATAAACCACAAAGACACGGAGACACGAAGGAAGCAGGTACAATGCTGCGGCCATGAGTACGCCGCGACTGCGAAAGGCGATGGGCTTCCAGGACCTCGTGCTGTTCTACCTTGTGACGGCGCTGAGTCTCCGCTGGATTGCGACCGCTGCCGCAGCGGGCCCGAGTTCGATCATCATCTGGATCGCGGGTTGCCTCACCTATTTCGTTCCTCTCACTTTTTGCGTTCTGGAATTGTCCTCGCGATACCCCGAAGAAGGGGGCATGTACCTGTGGAGCAAGAAAGCATTCGGTGAGTTCGCCGGTTTCATGACCGGCTGGATGTATTGGACGGCGAACCTTCCTTACTATCCGGGCGTGCTCTATTTCGCGGCGGGAAACGCGCTCTTCATTGGGGGCAATCGATGGCAGCACCTCTCGACCAGCCGTGGGTATTTCATCGTGTTTGCTCTGGCCGGTCTCCTGATGGGATTCGTGCTCAACCTCATCGGTCTGAACATCGGAAAGTGGCTTCATAATTTCGGCGCTATCGGAACGTGGCTGCCGGCCTTGATGCTGATCGTGATGGGCTTGACGGCATGGCTTCGCTTCGGCTCAGCGACTCGATTCGGAGGCGGCGCCATCTTCCCCTCGCTGGATCTCAAGAACGTGTTTTTCTGGTCCACGGTCGCGTTTGCGTTCGGAGGCATGGAAGGCGCTTCGACGATGGGCGATGAAATCCGCGACCCGCGACGGAACATCCCGCGCGCGTTGCTGGCCGCGGGCGTCATCATTACGGTCATTTACATCATGGGGACCATCAGTGTCCTGACCGCTTTGCCGGCGGACGAGGTGAGCGGACTCCAGGGATTCATGCAGGCGGTCAGCAAGGTCGCGGGCAGGATCGGTGTGGAACCGGTCGCGCCAATTGCCGCGCTGCTCGTGACCGTGAGCAGTGTCGGCGGGGTCAGCGCGTGGTTCGCGGCCTCGTCGAGGCTGCCGTTCGTCGCGGGTGTGGACAAGTTCCTGCCGCCCGCATTTGGCCGCGTTCATCCGAAATGGCACACGCCGTACGTGGCGATGGCTGTCCAGGCCGTGCTGGCGGCGGTCTTCATCTTCCTTGGACAGGCGGGCACGTCCGTGAAAGGCGCCTATGATTTTCTCGTCGGCATGGGCGTGCTCTCTTACTTTCTGCCGTTCCTTTATATGTTCGCTGCCGTGATCCGGTTTCAGCGCGAACCGGCAGCGCCCGGCGTCATGCGCGTGCCGGGCGGCAAGCCCGTTGCGATATTCATGGCAGTGCTCGGCCTGCTGACAACTATGGTCACGAGCGTTCTGGCGTGCATTCCGCCGGACGACGAACCGAACAAGGCGATGGCAGTGATCAAGATCGTTGCATCCAGCGCCTGCCTTGTCGGGCTGGGCGCGCTGATTTACTGGATTGGGAGACGGCGAGGCCTCAGGCCTCGCGTTTGACCATCCGGGTGACAAACAGAATCACGGAGCCGATCAACCAGTAGATTACCGGCAGGACGAATGCGCCAATCACATGCGCGAGAACGTGACCCAGTTCCTGCCGTCGCTTCCGCCGAAAAACTCAGGTGCCGTGTAGATATTGTCGGTGCCGGTCAGGATGCCCATCGCGATCGCCGATGCAACGAGGAAGTGTGCGAAAGCAAGTTGGACCAGGAGCAGTCCGAAAAGTTGCTTGTAACTTCCGAAGCCGCTCGTATGCACTGCAACCGAACAATAAAGCAGCCCGACCAGAAGTACGATGTTGATGCTGACCCAGCGCGCGGTCGCAACGGGTGTGCCGGCCATCGAGATGCTCAGACGGATAAGAAATGCTACGGCGATCAAAATCAGGATCCACCGATCAAACCGAACGTATTCCGAAAACTTCTTGCCGAACATGGACGCTCCTCTCAGTCGTTCTTTGGATGCAAGCCTGTCGTCAGATCCGCGTGAAGAAGACGATGGAAGAGATGCTCGCCACCTTCACGGCGCGCGGACAGACGGCCGGCGGAATAGGCGCGGGACGCAAGGCCTCGCTGGACGGATGTGCAGATTGCGACATCCTCATGTTGGATTCGTTCGCTGGTCTCGATGTTGGCGAAGTTGACGCCGCGCGCTTCATCGGACACGTCGGTAAAATAGAAATCGAAAATGACGTCGGTTTGATTCGCGCCGCGCGGGATTACCAGATTCGTATCCATCGCCGTTGGATAGATGTTGATCATGAAGTTCGGATAGATCCAGTAGTACAGAGCGCGATTGCCGCCGGAATACGGACTCGATTGCAGGCAGAAGCGGTTGCCCAATTCGATTTGATATTCGGAATAATCCAGACGGCGGTTCAGGCTCTTGTGCAAATGCGGAACGTGGTAACCGCCGTCGAGATAGTTATCGACGAAGACTTTCCAGTTGCAGTCGAGACGGTAACCGCGCCGTTTGTACCATGAAAACTCATCAACGTTCAGGTCGGGAATCTGGGAGAGTTGCGGACCCTGGTGCTCAGGTCTTACCAGCAGCCACTGCTTCCACTCGGCAACCTGGACCGGCACCAGCCCGAGCGATGCGCGATCGAAGTCGCGGACGCCTCCGAGGTCTGGAGCGTTTGTCAGCTGTCCCTCGAGCGAGTACGTCCAGCCATGATAGGGACAGCGCAGTTGTTTCGCCTCGCCCTCTGCCTCCGTCACCACAGCAGCGGCGTGATGGCGGCAGACATTAAAGAACCCGCGCACCACACCGTCGCTGCCGCGCACGACGACAATCCGTTCACCTGCGACCTCGCAGGTGACGTACTCGCCATCGTGTTGAATCTGGTCCAGGCGGCACGCCACCTGCCATGAATGCGAGAAGAGGGTTTGTTTTTCGAGCTCGGCGATGCGCGAGTCGAGATACCACGACGAAGGAATAGTGGACGCATTTTCAACCGGTGCCGTCGGATCGTAGGATCCGATGATCTCTTCCAGAGTCATATATTGTCGCGGGCTTCAGCCCGCGCCCCTTTCACGACGCCGTAATCCCCGGCGCCGCCGTTTTTCGTTTCGGATTAAAGAACGGTGTTTTCACGACAATCGCGGGAACCCGATGGCGTTGTGCCTCAACGGTCATTTCGATTTCTATGTGAGTGCCCGGTTTTGCCAGCTCGCGTTTCACTGTCGCAAGCGCGATCAGTTTCTTCAAAGTCGGCGACCACGTCGTCGATGTCGCCTTTCCTGCCTGCGTTCCATTTTTGTAAACCGGCACCGCGACGCGCGAAGCTGCAGCGGGCATTGCCGGCGGCAATCCGACTTCTTCGTACAAGCGCTCGACGCCAGGCCACTCCACTTCCACGCCCACGATCTCGCGACTGTGGCCGTCGGTCTGCTCCTTTCTCAGCGCCTCGCGTCCTACAAACTTTTCCTTGTCCAGGTGCACCAGACGTCCGAGCCCGAGCTCGAACGGCGAATACTTTTGCGACTCGATCAGTGCTTTCTTGCTGCTTTGGAAATCGACATCGATCAGCAACAGGCCGGCTTCGATGCGCGCCACATCGAGAGCAAGCATGCCGGTAGGATGCACGTCGAATGCACGGCCTTTAGACATCAGCGCATCCCATACTTTGACTCCATCCCTCCATGGCATCCAGATTTCGTAACCGAGATCTCCGGTGTAGCCTGTTCGCGAGACGTCCACAGGTACGCCGGCGATGGTTGCGGAAGTCACGTGGAAGTATTTCAAACTCGGAATATCCGCATCGTCAACCAAACTTTGAAGCAGTCCTGCGGACGTCGGACCCTGCAGCGCGAGCGCCGCCACCTGCTCGGAAATGTCATCGATCTGAACGTCCAGTCCGAGCGCGTTTTGATGAAACCATCGTAGATTCGGATCGGCCGCAGTCCAACGGTAGACCTGCTCGTCGAGACGCGAGACGGTTCCATCGTCGATGACCTTCCCGTGTTCATCGCACCACGGCGTGTAAATCACCTGGCCCGGCGCAACTCTGCGCACGTCCCGTGTCACGATACGGTCGACGAGCCGCGTGGCATCGCGGCCGGAGATCCGATACTTGAAGAGAGGAGAAATGTCGATCAGCGCCGAGGCATTGCGGATGGCGTTGTATTCGTGCTCGTGATGGGTTTCATACGCGCTGACGGTGTAGTAGCCCGACCATTCGCGATAATTCAGGCTCTCGCAGAGCGCAAACGTCTTCTCGTGGAATGCAGTCCCGATTGGCACCGAGACACTATAATGCCGAATACCGGGACGGGGACTAATTTGGGACGGAGGAAAAATTCTGAAGTCCAAGAATTTTTCCTCCGTCCCAAATTAGTCCCCGTCCCGGTATTACCAATATCCAATCATGCGGCCCGCCGTAATTGCGGTCAGCCAGCATAAAAGTGAGATTCCGCCGGCGACCGCCAGTTGCGATCGTTCGCGTGATGTTAGTTCGCGGATCTTTCTTTCCTTCCACGCTGACAAGGAACTCAGCACGATGATGTTCAAAATGCCCAATCCAATGGCGGGGAATTTGATGTAGAGGAAAGGATTGCCGACGTACTCGGTCGCCTTCGTGGCGAGCAGGCAGATGCCGCTGGCCGCGGCAAGCGCGAAGCCGGCGGTTGCGACCGGTATGGTGGCTTGCGTGATGAATGGAAGGGGGACCTGTTGTCCGACGCCCAGCAATCGAAGGTCGAGAACGAGGACGGCGCCGAAAAGCGAAGCGACACCGAGGATGTGCAGAAGGTTGACGACGCCGTAAGTCCAAACGCCCGATTCGCGCATGGTGTGACCCAGCGCTGAAGCTTCGAGCCACGTCATGAACTCGACCATCACTCGATTGTCGGGCTACTTGCGATCGGGATACACGTTGAACGTTTTGCCGTTCCACGTAACGCGCTCGGTTTTGACTTCGAAGCGCTTCGGGTCGCGGTTGCGGTGGCCGTGAATGGTCACCTTCGCGCCGACGGGAATCGTACCTTCTTTCAAGCCGGCATCACTGGTTCGCGCGGGCGGCGCCAGCGTCAGATCCCACAAATGGCCGTCGGCCATGATCTTCATCGTTGCATGCGGTCCGGCGAGGCTCACGCCTTTCTGAACGGTTCCTGTCAGCTCGAATTCCTCATCGGCATTTCCCGCCCAGCCGTGATGTGCGAATGCGGGAGCAGCCAAAACCACCACGAGCGCGAAAACGATCGCGGCAGCACCGAATGACAATCGTGAGTGCATGAGTGTCTCCTTTATCTGAGATTACCTAACAACATGGCCTCGGCCAAGGGTTTCGATCGCCGCGCGATAACGGTATATTACGGCTGCATGGAAGCCATTCGCAGGAGCTCCCGCCGTCAATTCATCGGATCGTTGGGTGCAGGCACCGCCGCATTTGTCGCGCGCCCGCTGTTTTCGATTTCGACAAACGATGGATACGTCCATCTTTGTTTCAATGAGAGTCCCTACGGTCCATCCGAAAAAGCGGCCCGGGCGATTCGCGACTCGCTGTCCTTCGCGGGCCGCTACCCTGCGGATCTCTCTTATGACGGCCTCAAGGCACAGCTGGGAAAATTCCACGGCCTCGCCGCGGAGAACATGCTCATCGGCACCGGCTCGACGGAGATTCTCAAAGTCTGTGACGACCTGTTCCTGCAGTCGAAACCGCATCTCGTGGTCGCAGAGACCACCTACGATGCCGTTTACCAATACGCCGTGAATAGCCGCGCGGAGGTGACGAAGGTTCCCCTCACAAACGACCACAGGCACGACCTGCAGCGCATGGCGCGCGCAATCACGCCCCGAACCGGGCTCGTCTTCATTTGCAATCCGAATAACCCGACGGGAACGATCGTCACGAAAGATGAGCTGCAGCGCTTCATGGATCGCCTTCCTTCGTCAGTCACGGTTCTTGTCGACGAGGCCTACAACCACTTTGCCGGCGCGGATTACGAGAGCGCGATCCGATATGTGAAAGAGGGCCGCAACGTGGTTGTCGCGCGAACGTTTTCGAAGGCCTACGGGATGGCCGGGTTGCGCATCGGATATGGTGTCGCGAAGGAGGGGATCATGGACAGGCTGAGACCGTACGGCCTGGATTTCAATCTCAGCGTTCCCTCTGTCGCAGCGGCCGAAGCGGCGCTGGCCGATGGGCAGTACCTCGAGAAAGTTGTTCGTGCGAACGAGACACAGCGGTCGCTCTTCTATTCACAGATGAAAGCTTTTGGATTCGATTGCATCCCCTCGCACGCAAACTTCGTGATGGTGAATATCCGGACCGAAGTCACTCCCGTCATCGAGGAATTCGTGCGGCGCAAGATCCTCGTCGGCCGGCCGTTTCCACCGATGAATGAATTCCTGCGAGTGTCGATCGGCACGGACGATGAGATGAAGCGATTCTACTCAGCGTTCCGCGAGATCGTCCGCTGACTCATCCAAAAAAAAGGCGCGCAAACTGCGCGCGCCTCGTTAAGGACAGGGGGGACAGAGGACAGACAGAACACATCCATTTCAAAACCCGTGCCTGCGGTCGGCACGCTCTAGGGTTATCGCAGGCGTAGTACCAGTTCGATGAGCGATAACTGATTTCGCAACACTACTTGGCCTGTGTGAAGCGAGTTACCACTTCGGTGCGATATCTTAAACCGTGGAAAATTTGTATGAAACCGCCGCTGAACTACTTCTGCGAATGACCCGCACGTTGGGTTTCTCGCTCTTACTTATCGTGATCGCTGCATGCGCGAGTACCGATTACCGGTTCGAGCGCATCGACACGGACCAGCCGACTGTATTGCCGTTGAAGTTCGACGGACTCTATGGCTTGAGAGATGGCGCGCTCGTCAAGGTCGAAGGACACTTTGCCGAAGGCAATGATGCCGTCACCATCAACTTCACTGTCTTTCTTCGGCCGCCGGCGGAATATCGCTCCGGAACATATCAGGCGATGATCGGAGGCAAGGCGACGTCAGGTACTGTGGAGTGTCCTTCGCTGACATTTCAGGGAGGCCAGACAGCACTGCCGACCGTAGGTGGAGTATTTGTGCTCAAGGACGAACGCAATCAGCCGCTCTATCGTGTCCGGATCCCTGCGACGACGCTGATGCGGCGCTGAGTCAGCGCTGCTTTCGAGACAGATCCGTGTACACCAGCGTCACAAACCGGTCCGGGGTGATGGCCCCGCCGAGGCGGCCTTGATCGAAGTCCGCCGTCGGCTTCGATGCAACCACCTGCTCCAGCGTTTTTCCGGCACGGATTGCGTTTGCAATGCGATCGCGAACGGCTGCAAACATATCGAGCTGTTGCTGGATTTCTTTGAAGCCGATGATCGGCCCCAGATGGCCCGGAATGATCTTCGTATCCCGATTTGCAACCTTCATCACCTGCTGCCCGGCGGCGATCATGCCGTCCACCGTGCCGCCTTCGTTGACCCCGATGTTCGGATAACGCAACGATGCCGGCACGTCTCCGACGTGCATGACGTTCGCATGCCGAAAATAAATGATGGAGTCTCCGTCGGTGTGGGCAGGCTGGGGATGATAGATGTAAATCTCCTCGCCATTGAAGTGCAGCGTCAGGCTGTCCGAGTAGGTCATCACCGGCAAAGCCGCGGCCGGCGGGGCGTTGTTCTGAGGCGCGGCCATGCGCTTCCGCATGTTCTCGTGCGAGATGATCACGGCGCCGAGCTTCGCCATGGCTTCATTGCCGGCGGTGTGGTCTCCATGCAGGTGGGTGTTGACGACGTAGCGGATGGGCTGCCGGCTGATCTTCGCTAATGCGTCCGTGATCTTTTGATGCATGGGCGCATACATCGAATCGACAAGGAAAATTCCGTCGTTGCCCACCAATACAGCGATGTTGCCTTGCGCCGGCCCCGCCATCAGAACGTACAGTCCGTCTGCAACTTTGACGGTTTGCACTTCGATCGATGCGAAGTCGATGTTCTGCGCATCAGCCGGCGAAGGAACACAGACAAGAGCCAGCGCCAGGACTGTCGCGAGCAACGCGTGAGTAGCGCCTTTCATGCGCTTCAGGGAACGATCGGGCTCGTGCGATTGACGGAGTCGCCGGCGCCGACCATGCCTTCAGGAGCTTTGTTGTTGTCCTGGCAGATGTATTCGAACAGCTCCGTTCCGGCGCTCCAGCGAAGCATGAAGCCACCGGTCCACGGCGCGGTGTAAGCACCGGGATCGTCGACGGTCACTTCATACTTCAGCGTATTCATGTCGGTGCGCGTGAATCGTTCGGTCAGGTGAAGCTGCGTCGTTGTCGGCGTGCCCTCGCGATCGATCCACACTCTTTCGCTGTAACCCACCGTGTCGACGACTAAGCTGTCTCCATCCCATTTCCCAACGGAGTGACCATAGTAGGTCGGCTTCAGATCCTTCGGATGCGCGCGGCCGTCCATGAAGATCGTGCGATAGGTATGCGGGCCGCCGATATCGAAGATGTACATGCGTTGAAGCTCGGGAGCTTCCACAAATTCGACGCCGTATGGTGTAACGAACTGTCGCGGGCCTGGCGAGGCCTTGCAGCGCGTATGCGGCTCGTCGCTTTCGAAGTTCAATTCGCGCGCGTCGTGAAGGGCGCGAGCCCAGGGCTGGAAGGGAACATCCTCGGCCTTGATGGGGTTCGGCAGAGCGCTCGCCGGGCCGGAGCGGTTCACGCTGTTCGGATAAACGTAGAGCTGCACAATGCCGGCCGGCGCCCAGATCCCTTTCTCACCGGCAGGCGGACCGAGGTTCACGCGGCCGTCGGGCAGCCGCGGTGTCGGACGCGGCGGAACCGCCGGACCGCGCTGACCGCGCCCACCTTGCTGCGCCAGGAGAGGCACAGCACTGAGCGTCATGAGGACCACAAATAAAGCCAGAACGAATTTCTTCATTTCATTTCTCCATCATCACGCCGGCGGTCACGGCCTGTTGTCCTGACAAAAATATTCCGGTGGATCGACGTTCGGCACCCACTGCATGGTCCAGCCGCTGGACCACGTTCGCGTGTACGCGCCGGGATCGTCGATCGTGACTTCATACTTCAACGTGTCGAAGTCGGGCCGCGAAAAGCGTTCGATCAGATGAAGCTGCTGCGTGTGCGGAAGACCGCCGTTGGAAAACCAGAATTTCTCGTTGAAGCCCTTCGTGTCGACGACCAGCGTGTCGCCTTCCCACTTGCCGACCGAGCGGCCGTAATACAGAGGATTGTCGTCGTCGCCTTGCTTCTGTCCGACTTGAGCGCGTCCGTCCAGGTAGATCAGGCGCCAGTTGCGATTGGCTCCTCCCATCAGCACGAAAACACGCTGACGATCGCGGTTTTCGATGAACTGGATGCCATAGGGCGTTTGAAACTGCCGCGGTCCTCCCGGAGGAAGGCAGTTCAAAAACATTGGGTCATCGCGCAGCAGGTTGCGCTGGCGGAAAACATAAAGGTCCTTCGCCCACTGTTGCAGAGGCGCAATCTTTGCGGCGTCCGCGATGTTTTTCAAAATCCCATTGCTGTCGAGTTGAACGTTGACGCCCGTTTCGACGAGGCTCACGGCCGTCGGGTTGGACCAGTAGCCTGTTTGTCCCGGCGTTGCGCCGAGCCGCACCTGGCCATCGGGCCAATGCGGCGCCGGTTCAGACTTGCGATTCGGAGCAGCCGCCGGCTTCTCGGAGACTGTGAATAACTTCTTGCCGCCCGCGCCCTGCGAAACAGAATTACCCCAGATCTGGTGCGTTCCGTTTCTGGCCACTGGACCTTCAACGGACAGCTGGTCGCCGGGCTTTACTGTGGCATCTGTCCATCCGCTGCGAACAAGGTCGACGACAGACTCGAGCTCGACCGCCCAGTTCGTTGAGACACCTTTCGCGTCCTTCACATCTATGAAGATGTGAACATGCGGATTCGCCCAGTCGACTTTAGTGATGGTGCCCTGCAGCCGCGTTGTTTTTGCGGGATCAAATTTCGCCGAGATAACGTGATGAGCCGATAACGGAATAATCATCAGCAGAATGAAAACGGCGCCAAGGGCAATCTTATACTTCGTCATAATTTCTCCGACCGGTAACACTACTTCACCCGTTCGTGATTGGCAATACGGTCGCTATCGCGAACTCACTCGTGCGATGCGCGGCCCAGAAATCGCCAGACGGAGACGAATTGATCGGAGAACGCTACTAAAGTTCGATGCGAACACCACGAACGATCCATTCGATTCAGGAGTCGAGATACTCCGTATCGACGCAGGTGAGCGAGGCTTGGATTCGGACTGAAAGCGTGCAGGCCGGCGACATGTCGCAATTCGAAGCGTTGTCCCAGCGCTTCTCGAATGCTGCGAAGGCTGTGGTAATAGATCGGGAAGCGGACCCCCTCGATCTGTACGTCCCACGGCCGTCTCAAGCGGCGAAGCGCCAGCTGTGGCCGGCCCTTCAGCACGAACCTTGCGGACTCCAGAGGATAGAAACATCCGAGCGTCGTGAGCAGGAGATGCGCGCCGGGAGCGAGCGGAATGCGGGCGAGCCAGTCCAGATCGGGCACATAGTTGAGAGCGCTGAAGTTGGATAAGACCCCATCGAAGAGGATGCTTCGAGGCGCGTACGTCCGCATGTCGGCGACTTCGCAGTGAACGCTTTCGCCGCATTTCACTTTCAGCTGGTCGATCATTGCGCGGGAGATATCCACGGCAGTCACGTTGACGCCGCGTTGCTCGAAGTGATGCGTATCTTCTCCGGTACCGCAGCCGAGATCGAGCAGGCGCATTTCTCTCGTAAACAACCGATCCCCGATCTCCCACACGCTGGAACGAATTTGCGAGCCGGCAAGTAGTTGATCGTACACGGCGGCTTGCCGGTCGAATGCTTCTTGGACCGAAATTATCGGCGCCTCACTGGAGTGGTGAATTGGCAGTATGTTTACACACACGAGCGGGAAGGGAAAGGAATCGACATGTGATAAAACCCACCCATGTCGTCATGGAGCGCCATCCACCGGTTCAAGCCGCTCGCCCTGACTGTTGCGCTTGTATTGCTGGCGGCGCGCCTCGTCTGGCTCTACATTGTTCCGGCCTGGCAGACGATCATCACCGACTTTCCGAACTACTACGTTTCCGCCTGGGCCGTGCGGCACGGCGACCCGCTCGGGGAACTCTACAGTCCGCTGTGGTTCGATGCCGAGAAGCGTCGATCCGGCATCGAACGTCCTGCTGCGCTCTTCAATTATTTTCCGCCAATCGACGCTCTGATCATGTGGCCTGTCGCCAATCTTCGGCCGATCGCGGCAAAGCGAGTGTGGACGATCGTGAACGTGATCGCATTGATCGGCGTGATCCATCTCACCGGCAAATCCGCCGGACTGCGGTGGCCGGCCGCCGCGGTCGTTGCGTTGCTCGCCGGCGACGGCCTTGGCAACAACTTCACATACGGGCAGTTTTATATCGTTCTCACGCTGCTCATGCTCGCCGCCGCAGTGTTCGCGAAACGCTCGCCGCCCATGGCGGGCGTTGCGGCCGCAGCAGGCGCCGTCACGAAACTCTTTCCCGCAGTCCTCCTCGTTTATTTTGCGATCCGCCGCGAGTACCGCGCGTTGATCTGGTCGATCGCGGCGATGATTGTGATGTCCCTGATCGGACTCCTCGCGGTGGGTTGGACGCCGCACCATATCTACGCGACCGAGGTGCTGGCCAGAAGTCTGCGGGGAGAAATTCAGGATCCATACAACGTGCACTGGAATACGCTGCAGGCGCTGGTCAGACGGGCTCTCGTCCGCGATGAGCTTTTAAATCCGCAACCGGTTTTCGACGCGCCGTGGCTGTTCTTTTTTGTGCGGCCGCTGATCAGCGTCTTCGTCGTTGCAGCGACGCTGTATGTGATTTATCAATCCCGTCGCCGGCAGGTGTTGTTGGCCTTCGGCGCCCTCATTGCGATGGTCTCGCTGATTACGCCCAGCCAGGCGAGCTATCATCAATTCCTGTTCTACCCGGGCATCGCGGGTCTGGTTGCGATCGAGGAATCGTGGCTCAGAAAGGTTATTCCGGCGGTTCTGTTCGGATTGATTTGCTGGAACATCATGGGCGCCACGGCGGCTTACGACCGCGGCGCCGCGATGATCCTCGCCTTCCCGCGTGTCTGGCTCGTCATTGTTTTGTGGATGATGTTTCTCGTTGCGCTTGATGCACCCCTTCCGAAACCCTCAATGCCTGTAGCGGCCGCCGCCGTTACGGTAATTGCTCTGGCTGCCGGAATGGCCGTTCTCGAGAACCGCCGCTGGATCGCCGACGTGTCCGATGGCGCGACGCTCGTTCCCTTGGCGTCATCTTCTGAACTGCAACTCCAGCCGCGATTCGTAGGCGGCCGCCTCGTCACTGCGTTTCTCGGACCGGACGGAGTTGAAAATGCTTTGCCGCAGAACGAAAACTCGTCTTCGACATCACCTGACGGACAGTGGACCGCTTTCTCCACCAACGCGCGCGGCAATTGGGATATCGCGATCCGCTCCAACCGAAACGGCGGGATCCGCTATCTCACGTCGAGTTCAGCCAACGACCTCACGCCCAGTTTTGCGCCCGATGGCCGGTCCGTTTACTTTGCGAGCGATCGTCATCGCGGCTACCGCTTCACGACGATCTATCAGGTGAGCGTGGATGCTCGCTGAGATACTGGCTGCGGCGCTGGCAGCGCAGATTCCGTTCGAGTTGCGAAGCACGCTCTTTGGTCTCACGAACCTGCAATGGACGTTTCTCGCGTTTGCTGCTACAGGCACCCCGCTTCTCCTGCAACGCTGGAAGTTGCTGGCCCGCGATCGCCTGGTACAGGCCGCAGCTCTCTTCGTCATCACTCAATGGGCCGCTGCGCTTTATGCTCCGGAATTCCACGGCAACGCGGTCAAGGCCGCCGTTCGCTTCAGCGCCGGGTTGGTGTTGTTCGCGGTGATGCGAAGTCTGGATGATGCGAAGCGGATTTATCGCGTGTGGGCACTGGCATCGATTGCTGCCGCCGCCTATGCGGTCAGCGCGTATGCGGGGTTTGGCGTTCCGTGGTTGTTTCGAGATCAGGAGTTTTATATCGGCCAGGTGCAGCGGCTGAGCGGGTCCTTCGAATATCCGAACACGGCCGCGGCCTATTACGCGCTGTCGTTGCCGATTGTTTGCTGGGCAGCATTCCGGCCCGCGCTCAAGTGGGTTGGTATAAGCCTGTTGTGGATTGCGCTCATACTGACCTTTTCGAAAGGCGCACTCGCTGCAGTCGCCCTCGCGATGTTGGCCGCCGGATGGCCGGTGGCGCTGAAAGTCCTCGGGACTGGAGCTGCTGCATACGCCGTGCTTCTGCCGCTGAATCCGTACATGTTTGAATACATCTATGGTCCCGGCAGAAATCCAATTGCGGTCGAATACAAGACGCCGTGGAACAGCCTGATCGAACAACCGGGAGCGCAGGATCAGATTCGGCTTCAAATTCGGAATACGGGCTTCCGCAAATGGCGAGCTCAGGGAATGTGGCGTGTCGCCATCTCTTACAGATGGCTCAACAGCGAGACGAAGAATTTTTCACCGGTGACGCGGCTCGTTACGAACCTTCCGCACGACGTCGAGCCGGGCGGCAGCGTGGACATTCCGGTATCGTTTCAAACGCCGGCGGATCCAGGAAAATATCTTCTCGCGATCGAGCTGTACCGTCACGATTTCGATTGGTTCAGTCGTACGGGCGTGTTTCCCGCAATGGTCGAAGCCGAGATTCGACCTGCTGTAACACGATCGGTGGGTATGGCCGACTTGTCGGAGTGGTACAAGGAGCCTCAGGACACCGGCATGCTCACCGCATCGGTGCCTCGATCGCAGTTGTGGCGCGCGGCACTTCGAATGTTCCGCGATCACCCGTTCGGAATCGGGCCGGATAATTTCAGGCTCGAATACGGCAAGTATCTCGGCGTTCAGCGATGGGATACCCACCTCTATTCAAACAATCTCTACCTTGAGTTGCTGACGGGAAGCGGTGTACTCGGTGTTTTTGCATTCGTTCTGGTTCTTCTCGCCCTGCGCTGGCGGCGCGACGCCGGCTGCCTGGCGCTCGCCGTCTTTCTTCTCCACGGTTTGGTGGATGTTTTCCTGATGACGACGCCGGTATATTTTGCGTTCTGGCTTCTTCTTGCGGACAACGGTAACAAGGTGCGAGGTGAATGATGAGTAACGATATTCAAATCCGGCCGGCGAAAGATTCCGACATCGCCGCGATCACGGAAATCTACGCCCATCATGTGTTGCATGGCACGGGGTCGTTTGAAATCGATCCGCCGGACGCGGACGAAATGGCGCGCCGTTTCGCGGACGTCGTCAACCGCGGCCTGCCCTACCTTGTGGCCGAGAGCGGCAATACTGTTGTCGGCTATGCATATGCTGCGCTGTATCGAACGCGCATCGCCTACCGGTTCACGCTGGAGGATTCCGTTTATGTGCATCAGGGCTACATGGGACACGGCGTCGGCGCGGCGCTGCTTCGTGAATTGATCGGCGCGTGTAAACAGTGGGGCTGCCGCCAGCTCGTCGCCGTCATTGGCGACAGCGAGAATACGGCGTCGGTCCGCGTGCATGAAAAACTCGGGTTTCAACATTCCGGCGTTTTGCGCGGTGTAGGATTCAAATTCGATCGGTGGATCGACACAGTTTTTATGCAGCTTCCGCTGTAAGAGAGTAATCCCCTCCCCGCGAGGAGGGGATTACGCCCGGGATAAAGACATGAATTCCACATACGATGTCATCGTCATCGGCGGCGGCCACAACGGCTTGGTGAACGCGGCGTATCTGGCGCGCGCCGGCAAGCGCGTTCTGGTGTGCGAGCGCCGGCACGTTCTCGGCGGGGCGGCGGTTACGGAAGAGGTTTTCCCGGGATTCAAATTCTCCGTCGCTTCGTACGTCGTGTCGCTGCTGCGGCCCGAGATCATCCGCGAACTCGATCTGCCGGCGCACGGGATGGAGATCCTGCCGCTTGATGGAACATTCACGCCAATGCCGAACGGCGACTATCTCTGGCGTGTCAACGATCACGCGAAGACGCGTCTCGAAATCGCGCGGCATTCCCGGCTCGACGCGGAAGCCTATGACGAATACGGCAAAGCGATGGTCGAGATGGGCCGCTTCGTCAAACCCGTACTCTCAATGACTGCACCGGATCCGACGTCGCTTGCGTTGCACGGCCTGAAAGACCTGCTGTCACTCGCCCGCCGGTTCAAGAACCTTCCGATCGAAGACAAGTACAACCAGGTCCAACTCATGACGATGAGCGCAGCGGACTTTCTCGATCAGTGGTTCGAAACCGATGTGCTGAAGGCGACGATGTCGGCTTCCGGAATCATCGGCACCTTCCTCGGCGTCCGCTCGCCGGGGACGGCGTACGTGCTGCTTCATCACTACATGGGTGAGATCGACGGCGCGTTCCGCTCGTGGGGTCTTGTGCGGGGAGGCACCGGCGCGATTTCCAACGCGATCGCCAGCGCCGCGCGCCAGGCGGGCGTGGAGATCCGGACCGAAGCGCCGATCGCGAAGGTCCTGATTGAAAATGGCCGCGCGCACGGCATTGTCCTGGAAGGTGGAGAGGAAATTCGCGCCAACGTCATTTCATCGAGTGTCGACCCGCGGATGACATTTATGAAAATGGTGGGCAGTGAGAACCTGCCTTCCGAGTTCGTCGAAGATGTCGGCCGCTACAAATTTCGCGGCTCGTCCGGCAAAGTGAATCTCGCTCTCGACGCGCTGCCGAACTTCAAGTGCCTTCCCGGCGCAGGCGCGCATTTGCGGGGAGCTATCTCGATCTCGCCGACAGTCGAGTACATGGAGCGCGCCTACGACGACGCGAAGTATGGACGCTATTCGCGCCGGCCTTACATCGACATCGTCATTCCGAGTCTCACGGATCCGTCGGTCGCCCCGCCCGGCAAGCACGTGATGTCGTGCTTTGTGCAGTACGCGCCATACCATCTTAAAGAAGGAACGTGGGATGAAAAGCGAGACGAGTTCGGCGATACCGTGATCGACACGATTTCCGAATACGCGCCGAACATGCGGGACATCATTTTGCATCGCCAGGTGCTGACGCCTCTCGATATCGAACGGCGGTTCGGGCTGTCCGAGGGCAACATCTTTCAAGGCGAGTTGTCGCTCGAGCAACTGTTCTTTCTGCGCCCGGTGCCGGGTTGGGCGCAGTATCAGACGCCGATCCGGAATCTGTACATGTGCGGCTCCGCAACGCATCCGGGCGGCGGCATCATGGGTGCGCCGGGACTTAATGCGGCGAAAAAAATCCTCAGTGAGTGGAAACGCTGATGGCGAACCAACCTCGGCGTGTGGTCATCATCGGTGCTGGACACAATGGTCTCGTCGCTGCGTTCCATCTGGCGAAAGCAGGCTTTGCGCCGCTCGTTCTCGAGCGTCGCGAAATCGTGGGCGGTGTGGCGGCAACAGAAGAAATCCATCCGGGCTTTCGCTGCCCGGCTGTTCTGCATGTGGCTGGGCCTTTGTTGCCCGAGGTACGGCAGGCCATGGGACTGCGCAACGGAGGACAGGCGAGCGACGGGCAGGAAAGTACGGTGGTGTTGGGCTCGAATGGCCAGGCACTGAAGATTCCTGCCCGCAATGGACGGCCCGAGGGCGAGATCTCGACGCGGGACAGCGAGAAGTATTCCGAATTTCATTCCTGCTTCTCACGGCTTGGCGCTGCCGTTCGTCCGCTGCTGTTGACGACACCGCCGGACATCGACAATCTGAACCTCGGCGATTATCTCAATCTCGGCAGACTCGGATTGAAATTGAGAGGCCTCGATCGAAAGGACGCTTACCGTTTGTTGCGGTGGGGCCCGATGTCTGTCGCCGATCTCGCTGCGGAGTGGTTTGACGGCGAACTGATGCAAGCTGCCGTTGCAGCGCGCGGAATCTTTGGAGCCTTTGCCGGCCCGCGCTCCGCAGGCACGACTGCGGGACTTCTGATGCAGGCTGCCTTCGGTGAGAGCCCGATTTCAACGGTCGCCGGCGTCGCAGGTCTTGCCGACGCATTGGCGAAAGCTGCCACGACCGCCGGGGCTCAGATCCGCACGAAGGCGAACGTCACTCGCATTCGCGTGAAGGATGGCGAGGTTGTCTCGGTCGTTCTGGAAACGGGTGAAGAAATCACATCGAACGCGGTGGTGTCGAATGCCGATCCACGGCGGACGTTCATGCAGTTGATCGATGCGACAGAACTGGATCCGGGATTCCTGACGAAGGTGCGCTCCTACCGCTGCGCGGGCGTTGTTGCGAAGGTGAACCTGGCACTGTCGGGTTTGCCGGCATTCCCTGCACCTAACGCAAGCCGCATTCAGATTGGTCCGAGCATCGATTACATCGAGCGAGCTTTCGATGCCGCGAAGTATGGCGAGTTTTCTCCTGAACCGTATCTCGACGTCACGATTCCTTCGATCGCCGATCCATCGCTTGCTCCCAACGGGGCGCACGTCATGTCCGTTCACGTTCAATACGCGCCATATGCGCTCAAGAAGGGTGATTGGAAAATGCGGCGCGAGGAACTCGGCGACGTGGTCGTGGATACTCTCGCTCGATATGCCGGCAACCTGCGCGGCTTAATCGTTCAAAGGCAGGTCATCACCCCGCTTGATCTGGAGGAAACCTACGGCCTGACCGGTGGTCACATCTTTCACGGTGAGCACGCGCTCGATCAGTTGTTCGCGTTTCGGCCCTTTCTTGGCTGGGCGCAATACCGCACACCGATTCACGGCTTATATCTCTGCGGTTCGGGCACGCATCCAGCAGGCGGCATTACGGGCGCGCCGGGAACCAATGCGAGCCGCGAGATCATCAAGGATCTGAAATCGCGAGGTTAGCCTCAGCAGGCGGGTGTATCATCGCCAAAAAAGTACCAAACGCCACCCCGATAGGGGTGCTCGGAAATTAGCCAGTGGTTAAGCGAGCACAGCGAGCGTAACCACTGGTCAATTCACCGACAAGTCCTGCCACCCCAGTCGGGGTGCCGGGAACTGCGCGCCAAAGCGACCAGGGGTTGCGCCGCTTCGCGGCCTACCCCCGGCTAATTTCCCAGCACCCCTGTCGGGGTGCGCGTTTCAAATTTGTCAAGGAGCGCACATGAAAGCCTGCCTTCCACTAGTGATTCTTTTGTCGCTGGCCATTGGCGAAGCTGCCCAACAAAAGGCTGAGAAAAACAACATGGACCTGGTCGGATACAACGATCTGCAGGCCCGAAGCTCGTACCAGCCGACAATTCATAAGCAGGGCGAGCGCTGGATCGCGTACATCGGCCACCATGGCGGTTCGCAGCTCAATCCGCTTACAGGCAAGCAAGAGAACAACGGAACATCGATCGTCGATGTCACCGATCCGAAACAGCCGAAATATCTCGCGCACATTCCCGGCGAGCCAACGACGCCCGGCGCCGGTGAATCGGGCGGAGCGCAAATGGCGCGGGTCTGCGACGGCAGTCAATTGCCGCGTGCGGACAAGTCGAAGGTTTACATGCTGCGCAGCTTCGGAAATTCGGCGCACGAGATGTGGGATGTTACCGATCCCGCTAAACCGACTCGTGTGACCGTGGTTGTCAGCGGGCTTCGCGATACCCACAAGAGTTTCTGGGAATGCGACACCGGCATCGCCTTCCTGGTGTCCGGCGCGCAGGAGTGGCGCACGCGCCGCATGACGCAGATCTACGATTTGAGCGATCCCACGAAACCCGCGTTCATCCGCAACTTTGGTTTGCCCGGCCAGCAACCCGGTGCGACAGGTCCTGCGCCGACCGAACTGCACGGAGCCATTTCGACTGGGGTGAAGGGCAATCGCATTTATTTCGGATACGGGACAGGCGCGAGCGGCATCGTGCAGATCGTTGATCGCGACAAGCTGCTGAAAGGCCCCAAAGAGCCAACCGACGCGAATCTCACTTATCCGCAGGTGGCCAGGATTGACCTGCCGCCCGATATGGGCGCGCACACTGCCTTTCCACTTCTGGGGATGTCGGTGGGCGAGTTTGCCAAGCAAAAGCTGCGGCCTGGATCCGCAGCGGCGGCCGGAGTGGACCATGATCATGACGGCGGTGCGCCGCCTGAAAGAACGCAATCGAAGCGGGACTTTGTGATGGTCGTTGGCGAGACGACCGCGAACGAGTGTCTCGAGAATCGCCAGATGGTGCGCGTTTTGGATATCACCACGGAATCGCGTCCCTTCGGAGTCGCGACGTGGACTGTTCCCGAGTCGAGCGGCAATTATTGCGATCGCGGCGGCCGCTTCGGCACCCATTCATCGAACGAGAACCTCACGCCGATTTACTACGGCCGCGTGCTGTTTGTCGCTCATTTCAACGCAGGCGTGCGCGCTCTGGATGTTCGCGATCCGCTGCAGCCGAAGGAAATCGGTTATTACGTTCCGGCTGTTACTGCCAACACCGACAAGCGCTGCGTGGGCACGGGCGCCGATCAGCGCTGCAAGATCGCGATCCAGACCAACAACGTCGAAGTGGATGATCGCGGATACATCTACATCGTCGATCGCGCGAATACGGGGATGCACATCCTGGAGCTGACAGGACCCGCGCGTCGCGTGGCGAATTTCAAGTAGCCTGACGTTCAAACGACGATTCTCGGGCGGTCACAGACCGCCCTACAGTATCCTCGTAGCGCGTGGAAACTAGGATTTCACCGAGCGTGAGCTTTGCGGCCACGGTAGCGGCGATCATCTTCATGACGCTGCTTTTCCGGATGGTCGCGATCGTCAATGCGACGACCGTCGGGTTCGCGTATCTCATCGCCATTCTGTTGTTCGCGGCGTGGAGAGGATTTGCGGAATCCGTGGTGGCCTCCATCGTCGCCACTGTCTGTTTGAACTATTTCTTTCTGCCTCCCGTCGGAACCTGGGCCATTGCCGATCCTGAAAACTGGGTCGCGTTATTCGCCTTCCTCATCAGCTCCTTGATTGCCAGCGATCTCTCGAACCGGGCCAAGAGGCGCACGGCCGAAGCCAACACGCGCAAGATGGAAATGGAGCGCCTCTACGCGTTGAGTCGCGCGATCCTGACGATGGATGGAAGCGAGCCGATTGGCGAACAGATCGCGAAGGAACTTGCCTACATCGGCGAAATTCCGGCGGTCGCGATTTATGACAAGGCGAGTGATGTGGTTTACGTTGGCGGCGAGGAACAGTTGCCCGGAGTCGAAGCGCGGTTGAGGGAAATCGCGAGGACGGGAACGTTGGCGAAGGATGGCAAAGACGGCACGACCTTTGCAGCGATCAGCCTGGGCGAACACGCAAGCGGCAGCGTTGCCATTCGCGGAGCGGAGCTGTCGAACGCGGCGCTTCACGCGCTGTTGAATCTCGTCGCGATCACGCTGGAGAACGCGCGGAGCCGAGAAATCATCACGCGGGCGCAGGCGGCGCAGCAGAGCGAGGAATTCAAGTCGACATTGCTCGATGGCCTGGCTCACGAATTCAAGACACCGCTCACATCGATCAAAGCGGCGACGACCGCACTGCTCGCATCGAACGTTTCCGACGCAGCGCAGCAGGATGAATTGCTCACGATCATCGATCAGGAAGCCGGCCGATTGAGCCGCCTGGTGACGGAAGCCACGCGCGTGGCGCGTCTCGAGGCGGGCAAGATCCACTTGAATCGTGAATGGTTGCCGGTCGCAGGTTTGATTGATACTGTTCTCGCTCAAATGGAATCACAGCGCGACGGGCGGACGCTGGACGTTTCGGTTGCGCCGAATCTTCCAGTTGTTTTTATCGATCCCGATCTGGTTCAGCTCGCGTTGAAACAGCTCGTCGATAATGCCCTCAAGTATTCGCCGCGCCGGTCCGTGATTCGGATCTCGTCAAAGCTTGCCGACGGCCGTGTCGAAATCGCGGTCTGTAACGACGGTGAACCACTTTCGGCTTTTGAACGCGCCCGCATTTTCGATAAATTCTATCGAGGCCACAATATTCGGCATCAGGTTGCGGGAACGGGAATGGGTTTGCCCGTTGCTCGCGACATCCTCCTCGCGCATGGCGGCGACGTCGACCTGAAAAACAGCAACGAGCGCGGCACAGAGTTCGTCATGAGCATTCCGGTGAAGTGAAGCATCCTATGAATTCTGCTCGAATCATGGTCGTGGACGACGATCCTCAAATCCGGCGAGTCTTGCGCACCGCTCTGGTGGCGCAGGGGTACGAGGTTGCGGATGCGCGCAACGGGGAAGAAGCGCTCGAAAAACTGCGCGACGAGCGGATGGACCTCATCATTCTCGACATGAACATGCCGGGCATGAGCGGTCTTGAAACGTGCCGGTCGATCCGGTCCAGTTCCGACACGCGCATCATCATGCTGACCGTGCGTGATGCGGAATCCGACAAAGTCGAAGCACTCGATGCCGGAGCCGACGATTACATCACCAAACCCTTCGGCTCGCCCGAACTCCTCGCGCGCATCCGCGCAGCCCTGCGGCGCTCGACGCAGCTTTCCGGAGATATGCAGGTCGTGCGATTCGACGACGTCGAAATCAATTTCAGCTTGCGCCGCGTCGTCGTCGCGAATCGCGAGACCCGGCTCACGCCGAAAGAATTCGAACTTCTCCAGTATCTGGTTTCGCATCCTAATGTACCGATTCCTCACACAAAACTGCTGCAGTCCGTGTGGGGACCCGATTACGGAGACGAAGTGGAATATTTGAGAGTCTTCGTGAATCAGCTGAGGAAGAAGATCGAGAAGAATCCTTCGAGTCCGAAATATCTGGTGACCGAACCGTGGGTCGGTTACTGCTTCCGGCTTCCGGAGTAAATCCCGCGCGCAACAAGCGCCCCGCCCAGCACGATCGCCACATCGGCAACGTTGAATATCCCCGTCCGCAGCGGACCCACGCCGATACTCATGAAGTCGATCACGCTGTCTCGCGCAATGCGGTCGAACAAATTCGAAATGCCACCCGCAAAGATAAATGCCGCGCCGGCCAGCAGCACCCCCGTCCACCGGTCCTTGACCGCAATGATCGCGATCGCCGCCAGAACCAACGCAACGCCGAGCCTCAACAAACCGAATCGCGCCCACGCCGGAAGCTCGCTTCCCGCGCTGAGAAAAGCGCCGGTGTTCTCTGCGTATTCAAGCCGCACCGTGCCTGCAAGGTAGTATCGCGGGGATTGATCGGATAATGCTTCGGTGGCCAGATGCTTTGTGACGCGATCGCAGCCGATGGTTAACAGGACCATTAGTAGGGCTAGCAGGTTTCCGAATACTTTCATCGGTAGGAATCCATCTGATCAATCCTCAATCACCCAATCCCCAATCCCCATCCGAGGGGATAAACCGCGAATCTTTTGCCGCATTTGTGCCCATCGGATGAGGATTGGGGATTGGGTGATTGGGGATTGATCAGATTCCCCAACGTTCCCCTCACGAAGAGTTCCCTCTCCCATTCTTCGGCGTAAGCGCGGGTTCCTTCCGGTGCTCGATCTCTTCGAGGATATCCTGTACGACCTCATCGCGTTCTTCAGCCTTGAGTTGCTCCTGCATGCGGCGCAGCGCAACACCGACGATGTCGCGATGATGTAATTTCGAGCCGGCGTATTTTTCGCTGAGTTCGAGCCACATGTCGTGCACGATTTCGACGTCTTCCGGCCAGAGGCGCGGCGGGTGCGGGCCCAGGTTGACGAATGTGGACGGACGGTCGGGAGTGATGATTTCAAGCGAGAAGGGATGTCGCGGTTCGGGCAGCCTTTCCCACGCCTGACCGATGCGGCGCGCCAGTTCTTCGGAGTCCATGCGCGCGGAAACTCCGGTGACGAGTCTCGAAGCCTGAAGCTTCGAGGCGGTCTGCACCATCGCGTCGAATGGATTGACGGCCGGGACGACGAGCAAGTCTACCGTCTTGCCTTCCTTTTCCGCCATCGTCACGACGCGCGTGAACAACTCTCTTTCGTCATCCGTGAAAAGCTGGTTCTCTGCCAGATCGTACTCGCCGGCTCCCGTGGAAACGCCGCGTACCGTCATCACCACGATGTCGTGCCGGCGCAAATTGGTTTTCTGCAGCACGTTTTCGAGGTGAGACATCCGGGTGTAGTTGCGCACGGCGACGAGAATGCAGCCGGGCCGGGCATGGATAGCGCCCCCGCCGGTGGAGATCTCGGCGCGGACATCGAGATTGAACTGCTCGAGGCCTTGTTTGGTTTCGCGTCGCGACTTCGCATTCAAGTGGCTCGAGATCGTGAACACAATAAAGAGAAGGAGCGTGAAGCCCACGCCGGAAATCGTGGCGATCTGCTTCGTAAAGAGATTGGCTACGGCCACGAAGAAGAGCACGGCAGTGGTGAGCAACAATCCGATGGGGATTTCCCGTTTGCCGATGGTGATGTTGAGAGGTGTCTTGTATTCCTGGTCGTGGCGTTTGAACCTCAACACCGACACGCCGAGCGCCTTCATGAAAAAGCTCCAGACGACGCCGAACGCGTATGCCTCGCCGAGCAATTCCACATCGCCGCGGCTGGCGATGATCGTGAGCACCTGAAGACCTGTGATGGTGTTGATCAGCCGATAAGACGTTCCGAACTTGCGGTGTGGTTTTCGAAACCAGGGAACCAGGACGCCGTCTTCAGCCAAACGATTAAGGACGCCGTTTGCGCCGATGATGGATGTATTGATGGCGCCGGAAAGAATCAAGACGCCGACCACAACGACGAAGACGTGGAAGGCGAGCCGCAGCAGTTGCGGTCCGACAAGGTGCATGGAAAGACCGCCCAAAAGGTTCTGCGAGTATTCGGGGCGGATCGAATCCGGAATAATCATTCCGGCCAGCAGCGTGATGATGCCGGTGCAGACGACCGCAAAGCCGCACACGATGTTTGCGGTGATCTTGAGATTCTTCAGTTTGGGCGACGCGATCTCGCGATAAACCTGCGCCAGCGTCTCGAAGCCGCTCATTGCCAGCAGAGAGTGGCCGAACGCGATCACGATGACGACGACGGGAAGCTGAATCCACTGCGTGCCGGCAAGCCAACCCAGGTCGACTTTCGGATGCGCAAATTCGAGATTCGAAGGTAACGGCGGCGGCGGAATCTGAGCGGGGCCGCGCTTCAATAGCGTCACAGCGCACCAGATGAGAAACATCACAACCATCACCGTCGTGATTTGCATGATGCGCAGCGCTTTGGTGCTGGACTCGTGAACTCCTTTGATGTTGCTCCACCAGAAATAAATTGTGGCCACGACACCGAAGCCGGCGGCGAACATGTATGGATCGACGGGCGAGCCGGCGTGGAGCATTTCGGAGATTTCGTTGATGAGGCGGCCGAGATACTGGCCCGCGCTGACACCGCTTATCGGACCGGTGAGGATGTAATCGAAAATGAGCGCCGAGACCGAAAGGCGCGCGAGGAAGGGGCCCATCGCGTCGCGCACGACGACATACACACCGCCGCGCACATACATGCTGCAACTTTCCAGATAGATGGAACGCACCGCGAAGCTGAACAGCATGACGGCGAGGATGAACCATGGAGCGCTGCGTCCGATGGCGCTCTCGGCGATACCGCCGGCGTAAAACGCGGATGAAGCCAGGTCGCTCAGGACTATCGCCGCCCCTCTCCAGAACGAAATGAAAGAGAGCATGACCGTGCTGGCGACGACAACTCTTGTTGCGTTAGATCGTTCTTTCGTGGACAAGCAAACGCTCTCCTTTTAGCGCTGCGCTGCGACGCCCATAAGCGGCGTGGAGCGTGCCGCCAGACCCAATCTGGGGCACAAGGTCCTAGTTTATAGAATCATCACGCAAATTTTATGACTTCTTTAGTCGTTGCCGCTTAGTGTGGTGATTTGACCCGCGGAGCGCAAGCCCGATAGGGCGCAGTCTTAAGTGGAGTTCAGCCTTCCCAATGAAGAACAAAACTCGCTTTACCGAATTACGCCCCTCGTCAACGAAGGTCGTCGTCGCCAGTACGGTCATGCTCGCGTTCATTTCGTTCTGGCGGGCGGCGGCAATCGTTCTGAATGATCTGGGCTCGACCGTCTATTACGTCGGAGGAATCGCCGAGCTTGCGATCGGCCGGAGCGCCCCGTGGTTCATTCTGGGCGTCATGTTGTTCAGCTTCGCCGTCCGATCGATCTACATGGAAAGCAGCAGCATGTTCGTGCGCGGCGGCGTTTACGTGGTCGTGCGCGACGCGATGGGGCCTTTTATCGCGAGGCTTTCGGTCTCGGCCTTGATGTTCGACTATGTGTTGACGGGTCCCATCAGCGCGGTCAGCGCGGGCCAGTACCTGGGACGGCTGGCAAATGAAGCCAGCGAACTTTTACATTTTCAATTCCGCCTCACACCGAACTACTTTGCCGTCTTCTTCGCTGTCGGAGCGACGCTGTATTTCTGGTGGTACAACATCAAAGGTCTGCACGAATCGAGCACCAAGGCGCTGCGGATCATGCAGATCACGACTGTGATGGTCGTGATGTTTCTTGTCTGGTGCGGGATCACGCTCGCCGTGCGCGGGCCGGCACAAGTGCCGCCTCCCCCGACTCCGAGCAACCTGCAGTTCAGCAGTGAAGGCCTCGGCTGGTTCAAAGGGACGGTCTGGCCGACGATACCGATGGTCGCCATCATCATTGCCTTCGGCCACACTTTGCTTTCGATGAGCGGCTTCGAGACTCTTGCGCAGGTCTATCGGGAAATCTCGTATCCGAAACTGAAGAACATGCACCGCGCCGCAAACATCGTTTGTATCTATGCGGTCGTTTCTACCGGTGTCATCACGCTGCTTGCGGCGATGATCATTCCGGACAGCGTCAGGCTTCAGTACGCTGAAAACCTTCTGGGCGGCCTGACGAATTTTCTCGTCGGTCCCGAGATGCTGCGTCTGGTTTTCCACATGTTCGTCGTGATCGTCGGCGTGATGATTCTGTCGGGCGCGGTGAATACGTCGATCATCGGAGCCAACGGCGTGATGAACCGCGTTGCCGAGGACGGCGTGCTGGACCCCTGGTTCCAGAAGCCGCATCGGCGCTACGGCACGACCTTTCGCATCATCCATCTCGTTACGATCCTGCAAATCATCACCGTCATCGCGAGTCGCGGGGATACCTATACCCTGGGCGAAGCCTACGCATTCGGTATCGTGTGGAGTTTCTTCCTGAAGGCGCTGAGCGTCCTGGTACTGCGTTTCCAGCGTCACGATCAGGAATACAAAACGCCGCTGAACTTCACCATCGCGGGCAAAGAGATTCCTTTCGGCCTCGGCCTTACAACTCTGGTGTTGTTTCTGGTCGCAATGGCGAACCTCTTCTCGAAGAGAGTTGCCACTCTTTCGGGTGTCTCATTCACGCTGGTGTTGTTTACGATCTTCACGATTTCCGAAAGACGGAGCGCGAAGAAAAAGAAGGAGACCGGGCTCGAGCAGTTCAACCTGGACCTGCGCCCCGAAATCACGACCGAATCCATTCGCGTTCGGCCGGGCTGCGTGCTTGTCGCCGTGCGGGATTACAGCCGCATGCAGCATCTCCAGGCCGTTCTTCAAAAGACGAACACACGCAAACAAGACATCGTCGTCATGACCATCCGTAACCTGTCGACGGCGGGAACGGGCGAGTTTGCGTTGAGCGAGAACCAGTTGTTTACCGATTACGAGCGCGAGCTGTTTTCGCGCGTGGTGTCGGTCGCGGAGAAAGAGGGAAAGACCGTCGAACTTCTCACGGTTCCCGGGGTGAATCCGTTCGACGCGATGGTCCAGACCGCGTCCACTTTGAAGGCGTCGCGGCTGGTGAGCGGAGTTTCGGCGCGAATGGATTCGGAAGAACTCGCGCGGCGTATCGGCCGGGCGTGGGAGAAACTGCCCGAACCGCGGCATGCATTTTCACTGGAAATCATTTCACCCGAGCGGCCATCGATATTCGTAAACCTCGGGCCGCATCCGCCGCGGCTGTGGCCGGAAGACATCGACCTGGTCCACGATCTCTGGCTGGAACTCAGCGACGACTTCGGCAGCAAGCTGCACCACCGCGACGTGATCGGCGTTGCCCTGCGCCGCCTCGAGCGCGAGCTCCATGCCGATCAGCGAACAGACGTGCTGACCGATGTGCGGCAGGAGTTGGAACATCGTCCTGAGCAGACGCCGACCACGAGCGGCGCTGACTAATTCAACGCTACAGAAGACTAATCGCCGAAGCTGACGGACGGTTCCGGCACGGCCTTCACGCGACGGACGCGACCCTGGAGCTGCTCGAGATACAGGAAGATCACGGGCGTGATGTAGAGCGTCAGGAACTGCGATACGAGCAGCCCGCCGACAACGGCCAAACCCAATGCCTGGCGGGCGTCGCCGCCTTCGCCGTAGCCGAGGGCCACAGGCAGTGTGCCGAACAGGGCCGCCATCGTGGTCATCATGATCGGGCGGAAACGGAGAATGCAGCCCTGGTAGATCGCCTCCGCCGGACTCTTGCCTTGCCGCTGCGCTTCAATCGCGAAATCGATCATCATGATTGCGTTCTTCTTCACGACGCCAAACAACATGATCAGTCCGACAAAGGCGTAGAGGTCCAGTTCCTTGTGAAACAGAACCAGCGTCAGCAGCGCGCCAAAAACGGCGGACGGCAATCCGGAGAGAATCGTAATCGGATGGACGAAGCTCTCGTAGAGCACGCCGAGCACGATGTAGATCACAAGAATCGCGACGATCAGCAGGATGCTCAAGCCCTGGAACGACTCCTGAAATTCTTTGACGGTCCCCTGAAAACCGACCGTCAGGCTCGCAGGCATACGCAGTTCGCGCACCGCGTCGCGCACGCGGTCGGCGGCTTCGCCGAGCGAAAATCCGGGTTTCAGATTGAACGAAATCGTCGATGCGGGAATCTGGCCGAAGTGGTTGACGCTCAGTGGACCCACCGTGCGCTCGACGCTTGCCACTGCATCGAGCGGAACCAGCTGGCCTTTCGCAGAGCGCACGTAGAGCTTTTCCAAAGCGTCCGGCGAGCGCTGGTACTCCGGCTGGACTTCGAGAATCACCGAGTACTGATTGGCCGGCGCATAAATGTTCGAAACCTGCCGGTCGCCGTACGAGCTGTACAGCGCGTCCTGGATTTGTTGCGGCGTGACGCCGACAGCCTGTGCGCGATCGCGATCGATATCCACGCGCACTTGCGGACTGGCGATGAGAAGGTCGCTGCTGACATCCACAAAGCCGGGCAGGGTCTGAATTTTTTGCGTCAGCTTCGGCGTCCAGTCGTAGATGTCCTTCAGGCTGACGCTCTGCAGCGTCATTTGATAAACGCTGGTCGTGAACTGCCCGTTGATCGTGATGGGCGGCGGATTCTGAAGGAACGTCATCACCCCCTGCACCGCTGCAAGTCGAGGCCGGAGTTGTTCAATCGTCTGATCGACCGTGAGCTTTCGCTGGCTGCGCGGTTTCATGAGTGAGAACGAATAGCCCACGTTGCTTTCCTGCGAGAATGCCAGCGCGCCGTTCACATTCGGATCATCCTTCATGATGTCGGCAACCGCCTTCTGGTGGTCCGCCATCGCCTGGTAAGAGATATCCTGGCCCGCCATGCTCACCGCGAAGATGTACCCGCCGTCCTGGCTGGGAATGAATCCCGTGGGCATGGTCTTGAACAGATAGACCGTGCCGATGAGCATCGCGACAGCGACGAGCATCGTTGCGAACTGGTGACGGAGGACGCCGCGAAGGCTCCAGTCGTACGCGTTTGCAATCGCATCGAATCCACGTTCAAGTCCGCGATAGAGCATGCCGTGTTTCCGATTGTGCGGCGGCAGGTAGCGGCTGCCGAGCATCGGCGTGAAAGTCAGCGAGACGAAGCCCGATATCAGAATTGCGACAATGATCGTGACGGAGAACTCGTGCAGGAGGCGTCCGACCATGCCTCCGAGAAACAGCACCGGAATGAACACGGCGATGAGCGACAGCGTCATCGACACGATCGTGAAGCCGATTTCCTTCGATGCCAGCATCGCGGCTTCGAATCGGCCTTTGCCCATTTCCATGTACCTGACGATGTTTTCGAGCATGACAATCGCGTCGTCCACGACGAAACCCACGCACAACGTCAGAGCCATCAGCGAGAGGGTATTCAGGCTGTAGCCCAACAGGTACATCACCGCAAACGTGCCAATGATCGAAAGAACGACGGCGGAACCTGGAATCAACGTGGCCGACAGGTTTCGCAGGAAAAGGAAGATCACCATGACGACGAGCGCAATCGTCAATATGAGCGTGAATTCGACGTCTTCAATCGAGCCGCGCACAGTCTGTGATCCGTCATAGAGCAGGTCGAACTGAACCGATGGCGGAAGCGCTGCTCGAAGCTCGGGCAGCATCTTGAGAACGTTGTTAACGATCTCTACCGTGTTCGTGCCCGGCTGCCGCGACAGTGCAAGGATGATGCTGCGCGTCCCGTTATTCCACGCGATGGTCTTATTGTCTTCGACGCTATCGATGACATTGCCGAGTTCTTCAAGCCGCAGCGCTACGCCGTTGCGCCACTCGACGATGAGAGGCCGGTAGGCGGCGGCTTCCATCAACTGTCCGGTCGACTGGACCGTGAATGCCTGCTTCGGCCCGCGCAGGCGGCCGGTCGGCAGGTTCACGTTGCTTTGCTGCAGGGCGCGCTGAACTTCATCGATACCGACCTGATGCGCAGCGAGCCGGTCCGGATCGACCTGAACACGCACGGCGTATTTCTGCGCGCCGTAAACCTGCACGCGCGAGACGCCGCTCACCGACGACATTCTTTGCGCGATCATCGTCTCCGCGTATTCGTTCACCGTGTAAAGCGGCAGCGTGGTCGAGCCCAGGGCGAAGTAGAGAATCGGTTGTTCGGACGGATTCTGTTTCGCGTACGACGGCGGCCGCGGCATCGGCGGCAGCACGGCCTGCGCGATTGCAGACTGGATGTCCTGAGCGGCGGCGTCGATGTCGCGATCGAGGCCGAATTGAATCGTGATGGTACTGACGCCCTGCGTGTTCGACGAGCTGATTGATCGCACTCCGGCGATTGTCGAAAACTCGCGCTCTAAAGGCGTCGCGATCGATGACGCCATCGTTTCCGGATTGGCGCCCGGCTGGGCCGCCGTTACTTGAATCGTCGGATAGTCCACGCTCGGCAGTGCTGCGATCGGCAGCGCTCGGAATCCCACGATTCCGAACAGCAGAATCGCAAACGTGACGAGCGTCGTCATGATCGGACGTCGAATGAAAATGCGCGAGAAGTGCATATTTACTTCGTTGAAATCTTCGCGCCTGGAAAGAGACGCGACTGGCCGTCCGTCACGATGGTTTCCCCGGCCGACAAACCTTTTTCCACAACAATCTTGCCGGAAAACGTCTGGCCCACGCCGACCGGCCGCGGTTCCACCGTCTGGTCCGCTTTCACCACGTATAAGAATGAGCCCTGTTGCCCGACCTGCACGCCTTCCGAAGGAATCACCAGCGCCTTTTGCGTGTCGAGCGTGAGCACCACGTTCACGAACTGTCCAGGCCACAAGCGGCCTTCACTGTTATCGAACGCGGCTTTCAGACGAATCGTTCCCGTGTTCGGATCGACGCTGTTGTCGATCACGCTCAATGTGCCCGAAATCGGCATCGAGTCTTTCTCAGTCGCCACATCCACACGCAGCTTCCTGCGGGACTGCTCCTGAGCGACCGCGGTCAGGTATCGCTCGGGTATACCGAAGTTCACGAAAATCGGTTTGACCTGATTGATAACGACAAGAGCTGTGTCGCCATTAGCCTTCACAAGATTTCCAGGGTGCAGGAGCAGGTTGCCGACACGGCCCGTGATCGGCGCATGGATCTGGCAGTACGCGAGGTTGAGCTTCGCCTGTTCCACCGCAGCGCGATCCGAATCGATCGCCGCGCGGATGCTTTCGATGTTTGCCGCCTCGCCGCTGACGGAGTGTTCGGCGACTTCCGCGGTCGTTCGAACCTGATCTTCCTGCTGGCGGGTGGAAATGCCTTCCTTCGATAACTGCTCGAAGCGCGCCGCATCCGACCTCGCATTTTTCAATTGGGCCTGGCTGCGAGCGAGATTGGCTTCAGCGACGCGAAGCTGAGCCTGGTCCTTCGCCAGGGCGGCTTCAGCCTGGCGAAGTGCTTCGTTGAACGGTCGCGGATCGATTTCGAAAAGCAGATCGCCCCGGCTGACGTTGGCGCCTTCCGCGAACTTCACATTCAACAGAGGACCCGCGACCTGCGATTTCACTTCGACCGTAGACGACGCTTCAGCCGTACCGACGGTCTTCACCTGGATCGGCACCGATTCCTCAACCACCTGGCCTGTCGTGACCGGAACCGGCGGAAATACCGGCGGCCCTGACTGAGCCTGGGGTGAAGAACATCCCGCGGCAAGAATGGAAATAATGAGAGTCAGTATCGCGATGAGTTTCTTCATAAGTGCAGACGACTAGTTTACCAGACTCCCGAACAAATGGCCGGTTGACGGGAACGGCGGCAGAATCTAACCATGGCTGAAGGATCTATTGCTGAACGGACGAGTCCTTCTCCCTCTGGGATGAAGGTGGCCCGAAGGGCCGGATGAGGGCGAGCAAGCCTTAACATTTCAGCATGCTTCCCTCACCCGGCGCTCCGCGCCACCCTCTCCCACAGGGGCGTCAATATAGCTGCGCCAAGGCACTGCTGACAATTGTCCTCGCACGCCTTCAGCGTGCGATGGACGCGGAGAACCGATCCGAGGTTGTGTATCAACATCTAAATCAAGCCATTCATCACGGGTTTTCCACAGATTCGGTCAACAGTAGCGAGGACAATGGCGACCCATGTTTGAGCAACGCCCTGGTGTAGACCTCATCCTGATAAGGTTGCCTGTCTTTCCACCAGCGAAACAGAATGCGGATCCACTTGTATGCCAGAGCACGAACTGCGGCGTTGTGACTTTTGCCGCGCCGTCTGAGAAGTTCGTAATGCGCTTTGGCCCACTGGCACCAGCGACGCGAATGATCGGCGAATTCCTGAAACGTCTGTCGCATGAACTTCGGACATGCGTATCGCCAATGCACGAAACTCTTCTTGCCACTCTTCTCGGTAACGGGTGCGATGCCCGCCAGTTCTTGCATTTCAGTCGCGGCTTGAAACCGATCCCGATCCGTGCCGAACGCCGCTGTCAGGCGCGGAGCCAAGGCTGCACCCGCCCCGGGGAAACTTTCAAAGATGGGGCGATCGGGATGTTTGCGAAAAATCATGGCAATCTTTCGATCGAACTCCACAATGCTGGCCAACAGCGGCCGCAATTGCGAAACCAAGGCCTGCACCATCAGAGCACTGGATTCCAATACCGCCTCATCCTGGGTCAGCGCCCGAGCCTCTTGGATTTGCTTCAACTGTTCATTCAGATCCAGCGAAGCTCGCGGATGCTTTTCGTAGAATCGCAGGATCTGACGCCGGCCGCTGGCTTGCAAACTTTGCAGTGTCGGCCATTGTTTAAGAAAATCGCACGCCCACGTTGTATCGAGCGTGCCGACCCATGCCAAGGCTTGCGGATAGTATCCCTTCAACAAAGCCGTCAACTGATTGGTCAACGCCGTCGACTGATTTACCAGATTCCGTCGACCTTCGGTCAGCAAGCGCAAACTTCGTGTCATGACGTCATCCGGCCGCCAGGCTCGGAATCGACTCGGGTTTTGTCGCACCATGTCGCGCATCAATTCCGCATCCACCGCATCGCTGGTGGCGCCACTGCCGTAAAACGCTTCCCGAAAACTGCTCAACGATTTCGGATTGATGATGTACAACACTAAAAATTCACAACCCATCAGCGCGTTCAGCAATCCGCCACGACCCTGTTCCAGAACCACCGCTACGTATCCGCCTTCATACCGTGATCGCAATTGCCCCAGCCATTCCTGTAGTGCTTCTGGGGGAGTAAAAGAAAAGTTGTGTCTGATTCTAGAGAAGACCTCTGTTGGATCGGGC
>JADMIO011485856.1_pt1 | contig 48700 bp, 39 predicted proteins | sample 8958161 | NCBI WGS metagenome assembly JADMIO01 (sample SAMN16585339, study PRJNA669376) | soil metagenome | isolation source: Crop rotation soil | place: USA: Cullars Rotation, Alabama | collected 2011
GCCGCGACTTCAAGTCACGTGAATTCCAAGCTTCGGATCCCACTGTGCTGGAAAGGCCGGTGACCCATCCGAAGCACCAGGCCTGGCTCGATCAGGTCTTCCGCTTCGATCTCTCCGCCGACGTCGTCCGCTGGGAGCTCGGGCCGGACGGGGAGTGGTCCCGGCGCGGTCCGCACCGCTTCGAGCTCGGCGACGCGCAGGGCCTGATGTACCGCTGGGTCATCTCCCGCCAGCGCCGCTGACCCCGCGCCAGGCGGCATTCCACCGCCCCGCTGTCGCCCCATCGCGGCCGTTCGGGCGCGCTCGCCGGCCAGCACCGGGTCTTTACAAAACGTTCACCCGTTCGGGCTGGCGTCCGCTCCCTGACGAGGGCCTAATGTCGGCGAATCGTCCTACTGGGGAGCACATCGATGTCACGCCGCTCTGGCCGTCTGTTCACCGCGTTCGCACTCACGGCGGGGGTGGTGGTGACTTCAGCGACGTTGCCGAGCATCGCCAACGTCGCCCACGCGGCGCCGAGTGTCGGTCAAGTCGTGATCAGTGAGATCTACGGCGGAGGCGGCAACGCCGGCGCGACCTACACCCACGACTTCGTCGAGCTGCGGAACACAACGGGGGCGTCGATCGACCTGACGGGGACGTCCGTCCAGTACGCCTCGGCGACTGGCAACACGTGGTCCGTGACCACCCTGACCGGCTCCGTTCCGGCGTACGGGTACTTCTTGGTGCAGTTGCAGTCCGGCGGCGCGAACGGCGTGGCACCCCCGACCGCTGACTCGAGCAACGCGGGCGTCAACATGTCGGGAACGTCGGGCAAGGTCGCGTTCGTTGCGAACGCGACGACTCTCACGGGCACACCGCCGGTCACGCCGGCCGCACCGTATGCGGGTGCCTCCTGTCCGCCGGTGACCACGTCGATCCTGGACTTTGTTGGCTACGGCGCCTCCGCGACTTGCGCGGAGACAGCTGCCACCGGCGTCAACCTCACCAACACGACCTCCGCTCAGCGAGCGAACAGCGGGTTCACGGACACCAACAACAATGCGTCCGATTTCGCAGTCGGTGGGCCCCAGCCGCAGAACTCGGCCACTGTCGTGGACGACGCGCGACCGACCGTGATCAGCACGACTCCGGCCAGCGGCGCGACGGGTATCGCGCTGAACTCGGACATTACGATCACGTTCAGCGAACCGACGATCGCGAACCCCGCGTCGACGACCATCACCTGCGCGGACAGCGGCACCCACGCGTTCGGCGGTGGCGGAGGTCCGACGACCTACACGCTCAACCCCAACACCGATTTCACGCCGAACGAGCTCTGCACGGTCACCATCACCGGCTCCCTCGTGTCCGACAGCGACGCAAACGATCCGCCGGACACGATGGCGGCCAACTACGTCTTCTCCTTCACGACCGTCGCGACCGACACGCCGCCGACGGTTGCCTCGACCACGCCGACGGACGGTGCGAGCAACGTGCCGGTCAACTCCGACGTCACGATCACGTTCAGCGAGCCCGTCAACCCGGACCCCAGCTCGACGACCATCAGCTGCGCGAACAGTGGCCCCCACCCGTACTCGCCCAGTGGTGGTGGGACGACGTTCACCCTCGACCCCAACACGGACTTCGCCAACGGCGAGCTCTGCACCGTGACCATCACCGGCTCGCTCGTGACCGACCAGGACGGCACCCCGGACCCGATGGCGTCCAACTACGTCTTCAGCTTCACGACGGTTCCAGCCGGTGATCCGGCTCCGGAGGTCGTCTCGACGGACCCGGCGGACGGCGCGACGAACGTCTCGCCCGGCGCCAACATCGTGGTCACCTTCAGCGAGCCGGTCGATCCGGCGCTGGCGACCTCGGCTGGTGCGTTCACGATCCTCTGCGGCAACACGGGGAACCGCGGCTACAGCGTGACCCCGAGCGCGGGCGACACCGTCTACACCCTGGATCCGACCACGACGTCCTCCAGCTTGGAGTCGTGCACGGTCACTGTGGACAAGGACTTCATCAAGGACTCGGACGTGGTCGATCCGCAGGACTTCATGCTCGCGGACTACGTCTTCGACTTCACGGTCGCGTCGGCCGACGCACCGCCGCAGGTCTCGTCGACGACGCCGGCGAACGGTGCGACTGGCGTGCCGCTCAGCACGAGCGTCGTCCTCAACTTCAGCGAGGCCGTCACAGTGCCGGGCGACGTGGCGACCTTCGAGTGCGCGACGACCGGTCCCCACTCCTATGTCGTCACCGGCAGCGGAACGTCGACCGTCACGCTCAACCCGAACTCCAACTACACCTACAACGAGATCTGCACGGTCACGGTCGACGCGACCAAGGTGCTCGATGTCGACGGCAACGACCCGCCGGACGCGATGTTGGGGAACTACGCGTTCTCCTTCACCACCATCGCCATCTCGCCGATCCACGACATCCAAGGCACGACGAACACGAGCCCGAGGAACAACCAGCTCCAGGTGACCCGGGGCATCGTCACCGCGATCTTCACCGCGGCCGACGTGCAGAACGGCTACTGGATCCAGGACCCGAACCCCGATGCCGACTCGAACACGTCCGAGGGCATCTTCGTCACCTGCGGGGCAGGTGCGTGCAACCCGCTCGTGAACATCGGCGACGACGTGCTCGTCACGGGCACCGTGCAGGAGAACTTCAACAAGACGCGCATCCAGAACACCGTCGGCACCGACGCCGGCACGGTGATCCTGTCCTCCAACAACCCGCTCCCGGCCCCGGCGATCCTCACCCTGCCGGTCGCGGGTTCGCTCCGTGACGTGAACACGCTCGAGTACCTCGAGAGCATGCGGATCGAGATCCCGACCACGTTGATGGTGACGGAGTTCTTCGAGGAAGCCCGTTTCGGTCACCTCGTCCTCACCTCTGGCGCTCGTCCGTACACGTACACGCACGTCGACGACACGCCGACCGCCGGCGAGTTCACGGCGTTCACGAACGATCTCAACACGCGTCGGATCTACCTCGACGACGACAACAACGACGCCAACGACCAGGTCCTGGGGCCGAACTCGAATGAGCCGTACCCGTACCCGACCAACAGCTACCCGAGTGGCGGTCTGTCGATCACCAACCGGATGCGCGCGGGCGACACCATCACCAACGTCAACGGCGTCCTCGACTGGGACTTCTCCGGGAGCGGCAGCCTCAACGCGTGGCGGATCCGTCCGATCGCGGGTCAGGCGTACACCTTCACGCCGGCGAACGTCGCGACTCCCACGCCCGATCCGGTCGGCGGCGCGCTGCGGGTGTCGGCGTTCAACGTCCTCAACTACTTCACGGAGTTCGAGACCGGCACGAACCCGAACGTCAACGACTGTGGTCCGCTGGACAGCCTCGACTGCCGCGGCGCCGACTCGGCGGCCGAGCTCGTCCGTCAGCGCGACAAGATGATCGCGTCGATGATCGCGATGAACGCGGACGTCGCCGGTCTGATCGAGATCGCGAACGACCCCGACGACGCGTCGTTGATCGACATCGTCAACTCGTTGAACACGGCCCTCGGTGCCGGCACCTACGACTACATCGACACCGGCGTCATCGGCACCGATGCGATCAAGACGGCGCTCATCTACAAGCCCTCGAAGGTCACACCGGTCGGCACGTTCAAGATCCTCACCGCGACCACGCCGATCAACGGCAACCCGAGCGGGTTCCCCGACACGCGCAGCCGCCCGCCGCTGATCCAGACGTTCAAGGAGAACTCGAGCGACGAGATCTTCACGATCACGGTCAACCACTTCAAGTCGAAGGGCTCGAGCTGTGGCGGCGGCGACGACGACACGACGACGGGCGCGGGCAACTGCAACGTCACACGGACGACCTCCGCGAACATCCTCCTCGACTACCTCGCGACCGATCCGACGGGAAGCGGTGATCCGGACTTCCTGATCATGGGCGACCTCAACTCGTACCGGTACGAGAACCCGATCGCCGCCATCAAGTCGCGCGGCTACGTCGACCTGATCGACCAGGAGCTCGGCGACGACGCCTACAGCTTCCTGTTCGACGGGCAGGTCGGCTACCTCGACCACGCACTCGCCACGAGCAGCCTCTCCGGTCAGGTCACCGGCATCACCGAGTGGCACATCAACGCGGACGAGAACCCGTTGTTCGACTACAACGACGACGTTCGCGACCACCCGGCTGCCGGGAACACGGGCGACGAGTCGGACTTCGAGCGTGAGTCGAGTGCGCTCCCGCTGTACGAGCCGAACCAGAAGCGCTCCAGCGACCACGACCCGATCGTGATCGGGTTGAACCTCGACACGGACTTCGCTCCGGCGGTCACCACCACGAACCCCGCGGACGGTGCAACTCGTGTTCCGCTGGCGTCGAACATCGCCCTCACCTTCGACGAGCCCGTCGATGTGACGAGCAACGTCGCGACGATCCGCTGCGCGTCGAGCGGCCCGCACAGCTACGCCGTCACGGGAAGCGGCACGGCCACCGTGACGCTGAACCCCGACTCCAACTTCGTCAACGGCGAGCTGTGCACGGTCACGGTGGTCGCCTCCGAGGTGGCGGACACGGATCCGACGGACCCGCCGAACAACATGGCGGCGAACTACGTCTTCTCGTTCACCACCCTGCCGATCAGCCTCATCCATGAGGTCCAGGGCACGACCGAGATCAGCCCGAAGGTCGGCGAGATCCACGCAGTCCAGGGCATCGTCATCGGTACGTTCACCACCGCCGACGTCCTGAGCGGTTACTGGGTCCAGGAGGAGGCGGCCGACTACGACGCCGACCCCCTGACCTCCGAGGGCATCTTCGTCACCTGCGGCACCTCGTGTGCCACACCGGTGGCGGTCGGCGACCTCGTCCGGGTCACGGGCACCGTGCAGGAGAGCTTCAACAAGACCCGCATCGCCAACACCGTCGGAACGGGTGCCGGCACCGTCGTCCTCCTCAACGGCCAGCCGCTGCCGGCGTCGACACCGCTGACGATCCCGGCAGCCGGTTCGCTCCGCGCCGTGAGCACGCTCGAGAACCTGGAGAGCATGCGGATCGTCATCCCGGCGACGCTGGCGGTGTCGGAGTTCTTCGAGGAGGCCCGGTTCGGTCACCTCGTGCTCAGCTCCGGCTCGCGTTACAACTACACCCACACCGACGCGACGCCCACGGCTGTGGAGTTCACGGCGTTCACGAACGACCTGAACACGCGTCGGATCTACCTCGACGACGACAACAACGACGCGAACGACATGGTCAGCGGCCCGCAGAGCAACGAGCCGTATCCGTATCCGACCCCGGGTCTCTCGATCACGAATCGGATGCGTGCGGGTGACACGATCACGAACCTCGACGGCGTCCTCGACTGGGACTTCTCAGGAAGCGGCAGCCTCAACGCATGGCGCGTCCGGCCGATCGCCGGTCAGCCGTACACGTTCGTGCCCGTCAACGTCGCTCCCGCGACGCCGGACCCCGTGGGCGGCACCTTGCGCGTCGCGGCGTTCAACGTCCTCAACTACTTCACCGAGTTCGAGACAGGCGTCGCGCCGAACATCAACGACTGCGGTCCGCTGGACAACCTGGACTGCCGTGGTGCCGACTCCGCTGCCGAGCTCACTCGCCAGCGGGACAAGATGATCGCCTCGATGATCGCGATGAACCCGGACGTCATGGGGCTCACGGAGATCTCCAATGATCCCGACGACGCGTCGTTGAACGACATCGTCACCGCCCTCAACGCGGTCGCTGGCCCGGGTACCTACGCGGCGATCCTCACCGGCCCGATCGGCACGGACGCGATCAAGACCGCGCTGATCTACAAGCCGGCCAAGGTCACACCGCGCGGCGCGTTCAAGGTCCTCACCTCGACGACGCTGATCAACGGCGTCGCGAGCGGCTTCCCCGACACGCGCAGCCGGCCACCGCTGATCCAGACGTTCGAGGAGGTGGGCACCGGCGAGGTGTTCACCGTCTCGACCAACCACTTCAAGTCGAAGGGCTCGGGCTGCGGTGCCGGCGACGACGACACGACCACAGGCTCCGGGAACTGCAACGGGACCCGCGTCCAGTCGGCGCAGATCCTGCTCGACTACCTCGCCACGGATCCGACGGGGAGCGGCGACCCTGACTTCCTGATCATGGGCGACCTCAACTCGTACCGCTTCGAGCAGCCGATCCAGACGATCGAGGCCGGTGGCTACGAGAACCTCATCGAGGACTTCGTCGGACCGAACGCCTACAGCTACCTCTTCGACGGCCAGCTCGGCTACCTCGACCACGCGCTCGCGACGGACAACCTGGAAGACCAGGTCACGGGTGTCACGGAGTGGCACATCAACGCCGACGAGCACCCGTTGTTCGACTACAACGACGAGTTCGTCACCGGCGACGAGTCCAGCTTCGAGCGTGAGTCGAACGCGCTGCCGCTCTACGAGCCGAACGCTCGTCGCTCCAGCGACCACGACCCGATCGTGCTCGGTCTGCTCCTCGACTCCGATGTGCCCGGCGCGCCGACCGGCGCCACCGCAACCGGCGGCAACACGTCGGCGATCGTCTCTTGGACCGCTCCGGCAGACAACGGCGGTTCGCCGATCACCGGCTACACCGTCACGTCGAACCCCGGCGGTCTCACCTGCTCGACGAACAGCCCGACGGCGACGACGTGCACTGTCAACGGGCTGACGAACGGGACGTCCTACACGTTCAGCGTGGTCGCCACGAACAAGAACGGCGATTCGTTGTCGTCCGGGCCGAGCAACGCAGTGACCCCGAGCACGGTTCCCGGAGCGCCGACCGGCGTCTCGGGTGTGCCCGGCGACGGTGCCGTGACCGTGAGCTGGACCGCTCCTGCCAACGGTGGCGCGGCGATCCTCAACTACACCGTGACGTCAAATCCCGGCGGCATGACCTGCATCACGGCGACTACGTCGTGCACGGTGTCAGGCTTGACGAACGGAACGCCCTACACCTTCACCGTCGTCGCAACGAACGTGAAGGGAAGTGGTGCGCCGTCGGCCCCCAGCGCGCCCGTGACGCCGCGCACGGTGCCGGGTGTGCCGACGGGTGTCACCGGTGTCGCCGGCAACGCGCAGGTCACGGTCTCCTGGACCGCGCCGGCTTCCAACGGCGGCAGCCCGATCACGGGCTACACGGCGACTGCGTCGCCGGGTGGCGCGAGCTGCACGACGGCAACGACGACGTGCATCGTGACCGGGCTCACCAACGGAACGTCGTACGTGTTCCGTGTGACGGCGACGAACGCTGCGGGTGTGAGCCCGCAGTCGGCTCCCAGCGCCGCGGTCACGCCGGGCACGGTTCCGGGAGCGCCGCGCACGGTGACCGCGACGGCCGGCGTCCGTTCGGCCACGGTCAACTGGACCGCACCCACCTCGGACGGCGGGTCGCCGATCACGTCGTACACCGCGACATCCACGCCGGGGAACGTGACCTGCACGACCTCGTCGCTGAGCTGCACGATCACCGGGCTCGTGTCCGGCACGTCGTACACGTTCACCGTCACGGCGACCAACGCCGTCGGAACGGGTTCCGCCTCGGCCCCCCCGAGCAATCAGGTCGTGCCGACCGGGCCGGCGTTCGCGCCGCTCCAGCCGACGCGACTGATCGACACCCGCCCGACGGAACCGCAGGGAATCATCCCCGTGACGCAGCAGCGCTACGGCGGTGAGGCGAAGATCCTCAAGGTGAAGGTGACCGGCGTCGCCGGGATCCCGACCAACGGGATCGAGTCGGTCTCGCTGAACGTGACCGTGGTCGGCGCAGCCGGCGACGGCTTCCTCACGGTCTGGTCCTGCGGTGAGCGTCCACTGTCGTCGAGCCTCAACTACGAAGCGACTCTGCCCGAGCCGAACCTGGTGATCGCACCGGTGTCGGCAGCCGGCGAGATCTGCTTCTTCTCCTTGCGGGATGCGCACATCGTCGTCGACGTGAACGGCTGGCTCGGTGCCGGGTCGTCGTTCAAGGCGCTGACGCCACGGCGCGTCGCGGACACCCGGCCGTTCGAGCCGCAGGGCGCGGTGCAGGTCGACAAGCGGGAGTACGTCGGGGCCGACGACATCCTCCGCCTCAAGGTGACGGGAGTCGCGGGAATTCCCGCGGCCGGCGTGGGCGCGGTGTCGCTCAACATCACCGCGGTCACACCGGACGACCCCGGCTTCCTCACGGTGTTCCCGTGCGGACCGCGTCCCGTCGCCGCGAACCTCAACTACGTCGCGGGTGACATCGTCGGCAACGCCGTCCTGGCGCAGGTCTCTGCCGCAGGCGAGATCTGCATCTTCTCGTCGGCGTCGACGCACATCGTCGTCGACGTCAACGGCTGGTTCGTCGCAGGTGGCGCGTACAACCCGCTCACCCCGCAGCGGGCGGTCGACACCCGTGTCGCCTATCCGCAGGGTGCGGTGACGGTCACCAAGCAGAAGTACGGCGGCGACTCGAAGATCCTGCGGGTCAGGCTCACCGGCGTCGCCGGCGTGCCGGCATCCAACGTCGCTGCGGTATCGCTCAACGTCACCGTCGATCCGCTCGGCAACGGGTTCATCACGGCCTTCCCCTGTGGCATCGAGCGTCCGCTGACGGCGAGCCTCACGTATCAGGCCGGTGAGATCGCCGGCAACGGGGTGGTCGCGCCGGTGTCCGCCGAGGGAGAGGTCTGCTTCTACTCCTCGTCCGACGCCGACATCGTCATCGACGTCCAAGGCTGGTTCACCCAGAACTGACCGGGCTGTTCGCCCAACGTTCGACCGTGGTTCACCGTCCGTTCACCTCGCCGTGAGCGGGCGGTCAACTGCGCTTCCTACCGTCGGAGCGTGCAACGTGCGGCGGTGACCGGATGAGCTCCGCTGCGCTCGCCAACACCTCCGTGACGTCTGTCGCGGACCTGCGCGGCAACCAACGGCGGGTTCGCAAGGAGAAGGCGATGCGCCTCCTTCTGATGCTCGCCGCGCTCGCGTCGGTGCTGATCAGTGCGTTGATCGTGTGGACGCTCTTCCGGGAGGCGTTCAGCTTCGTTGCCGACCTCGTCGACGAGTCCGGCATCGGCTCGCTGCTCGACGACGGCGCGCGTCCAGGGTGGTATCCGCGGCAGGGACGCTTCGATCTGCCGACGGTGATCCTCGGGACGCTGATCGTGTCCGTGATCTCGATCGTGGTCGCCGCGCCGCTCGGCCTCGGTTCGGCGATCTACCTCAGCGAGTACGCGAGCGGGCGAGCCCGGCGGATCCTGAAGCCGATGCTCGAGGTCCTCGCCGGCATCCCGAGCGTCGTGTTCGGCTTCTTCGCTCTGCGGGTCATCGGGCCCGACATCATCCAGCCGCTCTTCGACACACCGACACCGACGAGCCTGCTCGTCACCGGCGTCGCGATCGGGATCCTCGTCACGCCGCTGATGGCGTCGGTCGCAGAGGACGCGATGCGCTCCGTGCCCTCGGCGCTGCGCGAGGCGAGCTTCGGTGTCGGCGCGCGCAAGAGCACCACGGTCGTGAAGATCGTCGTCCCCGCGGCGATCTCCGGCATCATCGCAGCACTGATCATCACCGTCTCGCGAGCCATCGGGGAGACGATGGTCGCGGCGCTCGCGTCCGGTGCGCTCGGGCAGGCACCCCGGACAGTCCACCCGACCGACACCGGACTGACGATGACCGCGGCGATGGCGCAGTTGGCGACGGGCAGCGATCAGGTGGTGGGGAGCGGCCTCGCGTTCCAGAGCCTCTTCTTCCTCGGCGCCGTGCTGTTCCTGATGACGCTGGCGCTGAACGTCCTCGCCAACCGCATCGTGCTCCGCTTCAGGAACAAGTACTGATGGCCGTCACCGCGAGGACACGCGAGCGGACGCAGTCGGCCGTGCGCGCCGGGCTGACGAGCGGCAAGCGCGACGTGCGCGGCATGCTCTTCGCCACCGCGCTGCTCCTCTGCCTGCTGATCGTCATGCTCACGCTGACGGTGCTCCTGTGGAACATCGTCGCCCAGGCGCTGCCGGTGTTCGACAAACGCGGCACGAGCTTCCTGACGGGTGAGATGGGCTCGAACCCGGATCGCGTCGGGGTCAGCCAGGGCCTCTGGGGTTCGCTCGTCATCGCCGTCTTCGTGATGCTGCTCGCGTTCCCCATCGGGATCGCCGCCGGCGTGTACCTCGAGGAGTACTCGAAGCCGACACGCCTGACGCAGTTCATCCAGCTCAACATCCGCAACCTGGCAGGCGTGCCGAGCGTCGTCTACGGGATCCTCGGACTCGTCGTGTTCGTCCAGAACCTCGACTTCATCACCGGCGGCCGCAGCGTCGTCGCGGCCGGGATCACGCTGGCGATCCTCGTGCTGCCGATCGTGATCATCACGACGACAGAGGCGATCCGCGCCGTGCCGGACGGACTGCGCGAGGCGGGCCTCGGCGTGGGCGCAACGCGCTGGGAGAGCACGCGCGATCACGTCCTTCCGTACGCCGCGCCGGGGATCCTCACCGGGACGATGCTCGCGATCGCTCGCGCGCTCGGCGAAGCTGCGCCGCTGATCCTGATCGGCGCGATCACGGGTCGCCTGGCGTCTGCTCCAGGGCAGAGTCTGATCGATCAACTGCAGGGCAAGTTCACGGCGATGCCGATCATCATCTTCGGGTGGTCGAACGAGGTGAACAAGCCCGGCAAGAAGACGGGGCTGACGTTCACCGACCTGACCTCGGCGGCGATCCTCGTCCTGCTCGTGATGGTGCTGTTGCTGAACATCGCCGCGATCCTGTTGCGCAATCGGTTCGAGAGAGGTAGGCAAGTGTGACGATGAGTACGGAGCCGAGCGTCGACATCGCGGTCCCTGGGCAGGCGGACCCGGCACCTGCGAACGCGCCCGTGTTCACGACGAAGGGTCTGGCGGTCTACTACGGCGACTTCCGCGCTGTTCGCGACGTCGACCTGACGATCCGGCACAACGAGATCACTGCCTTCATCGGCCCGTCGGGCTGCGGCAAGACGACGGTGTTGCGCTGCTTCAATCGGATGAACGACCTCATCGACGTCGCCCGCGTCGAGGGAGAGATCCTCTATCACGGTGTCGACCTCTACGACCCGCGCGTGAACCCGGTCGAGGTCCGCCGCCGGATCGGGATGGTGTTCCAGAAGCCGAATCCGTTCCCGAAGAGCATCTACGACAACGTCGCCTACGGGCCGCGCCTCGCCGGGATCAAGAAGCGGAGTGAGCTCGACGAGGTCGTCGAGCGTTCGCTGCACGGCGCTGCGCTCTGGGACGAGGTGAAGAGCCGGCTCAAGGCCAGCGGACTCAGCCTCTCCGGCGGTCAGCAGCAACGGCTGTGCATCGCGCGAGCGATCGCCGTCGAGCCCGAGGTGATCCTGATGGACGAGCCGTGCTCCGCGCTCGATCCGATCGCCACGGCGCGCATCGAGGATCTGATGCAGGAGATCAAGCAGCAGTACACGATCGTGATCGTCACCCACAACATGCAGCAGGCGGCGCGGGTGAGCGATCGGACCGCGTTCTTCACGACCGAGATCAACCCGGAGAGCGATCGCCGCACCGGGCGGATGGTCGAGTTCGGCCGGACGACGAAGATCTTCTCGAAGCCCGACGACGAACGAACCGAGCAGTACGTGACGGGAAGGTTCGGCTGATGGCCGAGGAGCTACGCCGCGGGTTCCACAGTGATCTGCAGCACGCGAAGGACGAGCTGGTCCGCCTGGCTGCATCGGTCACCGACGCGATCCCACGTGCCACCGCCGTGCTGCTCGAGGGCGACCTCGAGGGCGCCGACCTGATCATCCGCGGTGACGACGAGATCGACGCCCGCGCGCTCGACATCGAAGAGCGCTGCTACCAGATCCTCGCCCTCCAGGCGCCCGTCGCCTCCGACCTGCGCCAGGTCATCGCGCTGATGAAGATGGTCGCCGAGGTGGAACGGTCGAACGACCTTCTCTGCAACATCTGCAAGGCCGCCAGGCGGATCTACGGACACGAGCTCGACCCGAAGTTGCGCGGCATCATCAGCCGCATGGGAGAGCAGGCCCAGCAGCTCTACGACGCCGCGATCGAGTCGTTCGTCGAGAACGATGCCGCCAAGGCCGCCGCGATCGACGACATGGACAGCTACCTGGACGGTCTCCAGAAGCAGTTCGTGCAGGCGATCTTCGAGAGCCACGCCGCGGGACGGATCGATCTCCAGGTCGCGGTGCAGCTCGCCGTGGTGGCCCGCTTCTACGAGCGGATCGGCGACCACGCCGTCAACATCGGCGAACGGGTGAACTTCGTCGTCACCGGATGGCTGCCCGAGCACAAGGGTGCCGCCCGCTATCGCGTCCGCCAGGAGGCGACCGGCGAGATCCCCGTCATCGCCAACGCGCCGACCGGCGAGAGCGACTGAGTCGAACGACGGTGCGACTGCGCAGGGCGGAGACCGACTCCGCTGCGACCGTCCGTCTCGAAGAGGTGCAGCGCGAGCTGGCCGATGCCCGCGGAGAGCTGGCACAGATGCTGGCGGCGCTCGACGGTTTGCCGCTCGGCGTGATCTTCGTCGACGCGAAGGGTCACCAGCGGGCCGGCAACGCCCCGGCCTCCAGCCTCGGTGGCGCGGCACACGGTGACGTGCTCGTCCGTGAGGCTGTCGAGAAGCACGTCGCGAGGGCGATCACCGGAGTCACGTCCGAATCGACGCTGGAGCTGTTCGGCCCGCCACGCCGTGTTCTCCACGTGCGTGCGGTGCCGCTGCCCGATGGTGGCGCGGTCGTCACCGTCGACGACATCAGCGAGCGCGCCCGGCTCGACGCGGTGCGGACCGACTTCGTCGCCAACATCAGTCACGAGCTGAAGACACCGGTCGGTGCGGTGGCCGTCCTCGCCGAGGCGATGGTCGACGAAGACGACCCAGCCGTCCTCCGCCGGCTGGCGAGCAAGGCAGCCGACGAGGCCCATCGCGCCGCGGAAGCGATCGACGAGCTGCTGCAGCTGTCGCGGATCGAGATGGGAGGCGGTGCGGTCTGGGAGATCGTCGACGCACGTCTCGTCGTCGACGAAGCGGCAGACAGGGTCCGCGAGCTCGCGCAGCGGCTCGGAGTCGTGCTCGTCGTCGGCGAGGTCGACACGGTGAAGATCCTCGGCGACCGCCGCCAGCTCGTCTCCGCGATCCGCAACCTGCTCGAGAACGCGGTCAAGTACAGCGAGGCCGGCGACACCGTGCGCGTCGGGGTGACGACCAGGGCCGACGTCGTCGAGTTCGCGATCGAGGACGAGGGGATCGGCATCCCCGCGCGCGACCTCCCGCGGATCTTCGAGCGCTTCTATCGGGTCGACCGTGCGCGCAGCCGCGACACCGGAGGGACCGGTCTCGGCTTGGCGATCGTGCATCACGTCGCCACCAACCACGGCGGAGACGTCAGCGCGCGATCGGTCGAGGGCGAGGGCTCCGTGTTCACGTTCTGGGTCCCGGTGGCGACGTGACCGCTCCCGTCGTCCTCGTCGTCGAGGACGAGGAGAGCTTCGTCGATGCGCTCACGGTCGGGCTGACCCGCGAGGGCTTTCGCGTCGAGATCGCCCGTGACGGCTTCGAGGCGCTCGAGCGCTTCGACATCGTGCGACCCGATCTCGTCCTGCTCGACGTGATGCTCCCGAGGATCGGTGGCATCGACGTCTGCCGCCGTCTCCGCTCGCGCAGCCAGGTGCCGATCATCATGGTGACCGCCAAGGGGGCCGAGATCGACACCGTCGTCGGGCTCGAGGTCGGTGCGGACGACTACGTCACCAAGCCGTACCGGATCCGCGAGCTCGTCGCCCGGATGAGGGCCGTGCTCCGCCGCCGGACCGTCGAGGCCGCGCAGGACGAGGAGGGCGGGCTCGGCCCCATCGTCGTCGGCGCTGTGTCGCTCGACCCGGACGAGCACGTCGTCCGCGTCGACGGCGAGTCGCTGACCCTGCCGCTGAAGGAGTTCGAGCTGCTGCACGTGCTGCTCCAGAACGCCGGTCGCGTGCTGCCGCGAGAGACGCTGATCGATCGGGTGTGGGGCACGGACTACGTCGGCGACACGAAGACGCTCGACGTCCACATCAAGCGGTTGCGGAGCAAGGTCGAGACCGACCCGGCCGCTCCGACGCGGATCGTGACCATCCGCGGCCTCGGCTACAAGTACGAACGCGCCAAGAAGCCCTGACCGCGCGCGAGAAGTTCTCGGATTTCTTCGCCAGCGCAGCCGACCCCGTGACACCCCCTCTCTATGGTGGAGGGTGCCGAACTTCCCCCGGCGCTTCGTCGGCTCCGAGCCGACCTCGAGATCGATGGCGAGTGCGAGAAGGGGTGATCGTGATGGCTGCTGGCGAGGCGATCGAGCTGCTGCGCCGCTCACTGGAGCTCGATCTCGGTGGCGCCGAGATCGGTGACGTGCGTTCGATGCTCAACGACCTCGCCAGGGTGCAGGCACGGATCGATGCCCGCAGGGTCGAGGCCCGTCGCCGTCTCGACGACCTGTCTCGCAATGGGACACCGATCGTGCCCGATCAGGAGTTCGCCCGTGCGTCGAACACCACGGCCCGCGACGCGAACACCAACTCCGACCGCGACGCCACGCTCACACTCGTGCCGGCGTTCGAGGACGCGTTGCGCGACGGGGACACGACCGGCGCGCACGTCGATGGTCTCGCCCGTGGTCTGCGCCGCTTGGAGCCGGCCGACCGGACCCGGTTCGTCGCCGACGAAGGCGCTCGGCTGGCACGCCTTGCGAAGCGGCAGACCCCGGACCAGTTCGCCAAGACCGTTCGCGAGGCCGTCTCGTTGGCGCAGGCCGATGGTGGGATCGGCGAGTTCGAACGGCAACGCCGCGCGACGTACCTGCGGACCTGGGTCGACCAGATCAGCGGGATGACCCACCTTCGCGGTGAGCTCGACCCTGAGAGCGCGTTGAAGCTCACCGGACGGCTCCGCAACCTGGTTGAACAGCTCTTCCACGACAAGCTCCCGGACACCTGCCCCGAGGATCCGACACTGAAGCAGGATCACCTCCGCGCCCTTGCGCTCGTCGCGCTCGTCGACCAGACCACCAGCACGAGCGGGCAGGACGGGCCGGGACGGGTCGATGTGATCGTCGTCGCCGACGAACACTCACTGCGCCATGGGCTCCACCAGCATTCGCTCATCGACACCGGCAACCCCGACTCGATCCTGCCCGTCGAGACCCTCCGCCGAATGGCCTGCTACGCGAACATCATCCCGATGGTGATGAACAGCGACGGTGTCGTCACCGACATGGGCCGCACCACCCGCCTCGCCACGAGAGCGCAGCGCCGCCGGCTGCGGGCGATGTACTCGTCGTGCGGGGTTCCCGGCTGCCGGGTCGCCTTCGAGCAGTGCGTGATCCATCACATCCGCTACTGGGAGAACGGTGGCGACTCGGACCTCGAGAACATGATCCCGCTGTGCTCGAAGCATCACCACAGTGCCCACGAAGGCGGCTGGCACCTCGCCCTCAATCCCCGCAACCGAGCACTCACCATCACCTACCCCGACGGATCGATCCAGACCACCGGACCACCCCACGCCAGAGCCGGATGACCCAGCACGCCCCGGGCGGGCCTGCTGCCTGCTCACCTACGATGCCGACGTGAGTCGTGCCGCGCCGCCCGTTCCCGCGCGGCGGCCACGACCGACACGTTTCGGGCTGCTCGCCCGGGTGCATGCGCTCATGGCGGCGGGCGATGCGGCGCTCGCCGTCGCGCTCGCCGACAGCGTCCTGTTCAGCATCGATCCCGACGCGGCGCGCAGCAAGGTGCTGCTCTTCCTCGGCGTGAGCTTCGTCCCGTTCCTGTTCGTCGCACCGCTGATCGGCCCAGCCATCGACCGGATCGCCGGCGGGCGGCGGATGGTGATCCAGCTCGTCTGCGTCGGCCGCATCGTGCTGTCGATCCTGATGGCCTTCCACGCCGACAACCTGGCGCTGTTCCCGCTCGCATTCGGCGCGCTGGTCCTGCAGAAGACCTACTCGATCTGCAAGAGCGCGCTCGTACCGACCGTGGTGCGCAGCGAGGAGGAGCTGGTCGAGGCGAACTCCAAGCTCGGACTGATCTCGGGCCTCGTCGGCTTCGTCGCGCTGCTGTTCGCCGGCTCGTTGCAGAAGACCATCGGCACGAAGGGCTCGATGCTCTTCTCGGCGGTGATCTTCTTCGTTGCGCTGATCGCTGCCACGCGCATGCCGCGTGACGTCGTGGCCGCGCGACGCGCCGACCGAACCGAGCAGGAGGAGCTCCACGCGCCCGGGGTCGTGCTCGCGACCACGTCCATGCTCTTGATCCGGGCGACCGTCGGCTTCGCCTTCTTCCACCTCTTCTTCTGGTTCAGGGATCTCGACGCGGGGCTCGTCTGGTTCGGGCTCTCGTTGTCCCTCGCGAGCGTGCTGACCATGGCCGGCAACGCGATCGCGCCGTGGTTGCGGCATCGTGCGAGCGAGACGACGATGCTCGTCGGCAGCCTCGTGCTCATCGCGATCGCAGGCATCGGGGCGGCGTCACTCGGCGGAGTCGCCAGCGGAGTGCTCCTCGCCGGTGCCGTGAACCTGGCTGCCGCAGTGGGTCGCCTCGCGGTCGACTCGATCGTCCAACGTGACGCGCCCGGGGCGAACCGCGGGCGAGCGTTCGCGCAGTTCGAGACGCGCTTCCAGCTGGGCTGGGTCATCGCCGGCCTCATCCCGGTGCTGATCGTCGTGCCCGGTCAGCTCGGCTTCCTGATCGTCGGGATCATCGCCCTCGGCGGCGCGATCATGTTCCTGCTCGGCAGCCGTTCCGCCGCGCGCGGCGGACATCCGTTCGGGCTGCGCGGCAAGGCGCGGGCTACGCCACCTCGAGCCGCGCCAGCCAGAGACCCGGGGCGTCGAGCTCAGCCGGCGTCGGAAGTCCATCGGCGGCCGTGAACAGTTGCGCCAACGCGCCCTCACCGGCGCGGTCGACGACGCCGCCGATGAACACCTTGCCGCGCTGGACGAGCGCCGCTGTCACCTGGAGGCCGAGCAGTCGCTCGATGAAGACGTCCTCGGCGCTGGCCTCGACTCGGCGGCGGCGCACCGCTTCGGCGATCCGCAATGCGTCGCCACCGATCACCCGCACCGCGACCGAGTCGACCATGTAATCGACGTACCCGACGACGGCGGCGATCGCCGCCTCCAGCACCGGTGCCATCCGGATCTGCTCCGGCGAGCGCACCGCACCGAGCAGCACCTCCGGATCGGACAGCGCCTTCTGCACCGCTTGGAACGGGTCACCGTCGCCGACGTCGAGCGACGACAGCTTGTCCGCGACGCCGGCCGGATCGGGCCGGAACGCGGCGACGTGGCGTTGCACGAGCGCGGTGATCCTGTCGCGCACCTGCGCGTGGGAGAACACGGCGTGACCGATGAGCTCCTGCGCGAGGACCCACAACCGCATCTCGTCGACCGGCAGGCTCCAGTCCGCGGCGAACGCATCGATCGCCGCGGGGACGACCAGCAACGACGATGCAGCCCCGGCGCGCGGGATCGGCAGGTCGTACTGCCCGAAGGCCCGAGTCGCCAGCCGACCCACCATCGACCCGATCGCCATGCCCATCATCGACGGAGCCATCATCTGGCTGAGCCCGGCCATCATCGCCATCATCGGGTCGCTGTCCGATCCGTCGATCCCGTCGCCGGCCGCGTCTCCAGCACCCTCTGGCGAGGCCCGGCCGAGCGACACCGCGAGGTCCGTGAAGAGCGGCCGATATGCTTCCAGCGTCCGCTGCGCCCAGATGCCCGGAGTGGTGAGCTCGAGCGACGCCGGCGGTGCCTCGATGCCAGTGACGTCGCGCACGTGCATTCCGGCGATCTCGGCGAGCGAGGTGAACGCGATCCGCACGCTCGGATCGACGTTGCTCTCCGCCGCACCGCCCGTCGACGAGAGGATCGCGAACTGGCGGGCGGCGTCCCAGTTCAACGGACCCTGGCCGGCGAGCGCCTTGGCGAGGTCGCCGAACATCGGGAGGGACGAGAATGCCGAGAACGCCGAGAACGGGTTCGAGTCGCCGCCGGGCTCCTCGCCGCCGCTCGCATCGTCCGGATCGGCAGCCACGAGCGCATGCTACGGCCGAGTGGTCCCGACGCTCACGCGACGTAACGTGCGCCCATGGCGCGGATCTGGGTGAGCGACGCGGACAGCGCACTCGGGACGCGAGTCCTCGGTCGGCTGGGAGAACACGAGTGGTCCGACGTCGCCTCGTGCGAGATCGCGGTCTACACCGGCGGTTCGGACCCCGACGCACGATCGCGCCGGCGGGAGAGCGTCACGGCCGGCGCATCGGCGATCTTCGACCAGATCGCCGGCGCACGACACGTGGTGATCGTGTCCTCCGCGCTGGTGTACGGCGCGTGGGCGAACAACCCGATCCCACTGACGGAGGATGCCGTGCTCCGCCCGGACGTGGAGTTCGCGTATGCCCGCCAGCTCGCCGCCGTGGAGCAGCTCGCCGACGACTGGCGGAGCGCGCAGCCCGGTCGCAGCGTCACGATCCTGCGCCCGGTCGTGGCGATGGCCGCAGACGGCACGAGCGGGTTGGCTCGCGCCCTCGCCGCGGGAATGGGACAGCGCTTCGGCGAGGAGGACCCGCCGGCACAGTTCCTCCATCTCGACGACCTCGCCACCGCCGTGACGCTCGCGGTCGAACGAGAGCTCGACGGCGTCTTCAACGTCGCGCCGGACGGGTTCATCCCTGCCGAGTCCGTCCGAGCGCTCGCCGGCGCGCGGCCGCGGATCAAGCTTCCCGATCGACTGGCCGAGGTGATCGGTTCGTTGCGCTGGCGCTTCCAGCGCGGTCCGATCCCGCCCGGGTTGCGCAGCTACACGCGCTCGCCATGGCTCGTGGCCAACGACCGGTTGCGTGCCGAGGGATGGCGCCCGACGGTCACCAACGAGCAGGCCTACGTCGAGGGCACCGAGGCGAAGTGGTGGACGATGGTCACGCCGAAGCGTCGCCAGGAGCTGTCGCTCGCCGGGATGGCACTCGGCGGAGCGGCGATCGTGATCGCGATCCTCCGCGGGGTGCGGCGGATCCGCCGGCGCCACCGCGACTGAGGCGAGTCAGACCGTGTTCTCGCCGAGGACGACGGCGACCTGACGCTCCGTCGTCTTGCCGTCGCTCGTGTTCGACAGCGTCAGCACGACGGAGTCGTCCGGCACGTGTTGGTTGATCTTCGAGACGAGATCGTTGACCGTCGCGACCGCGACCCCGTCGATCGCCGTGATCCGCTCGCCGACGACGAGACCGGCGGCCTCGGCAGGACTGCTGCGCGTGATCGACGTGATCACGAGCGGGGCGGGCGCTTGCGAGCCGGCGAGCTTCACACCGAGCCACGGCTTGCGTGCCGGCGCGGCGGTTGCCGTCGTGGTCGTGACGACGGTCGAGGACGTTGCGAGGGTCGACGGTGTCGACGAGGTCGACGTGGCTGCCGGAGCGGTGGTCGTCGGTGCGGGGCCGGTGGTCGGCGGCGAGGTGGTCGCAGTCGTGGTCGCTGGACTCGTCGACGCGGGGGCGGACGTGGACGGCGAGGTGGCCGGGGCGGGCAGCGTGGTCGGAGTCGGCGCAGTCACGGGGACGTCCGTGCTGTCGGGGACCGACGTCTGGGTCTCCGTCTCGGGCTCGGGCGTGGTCTCGGGCGTCACGACGGGAGTCGCGTCCTCGATCAGCACGAGGTCGACCGTGCCGTCGGCGCCGGTGCACAGTCCGACGAGCGCGCCGTCCTCGTTCACGACGGGCGTCCCCTCGGCGATCGAGGCGGCGTCGAGCGTGGAGAGCGTGTCATCGCCGAACGTGAAGACGATCTGCTCATCGGCGAGCACGGTGAGGCTCTCGCCCTCGACGGCTGCGGCGGCCGAGTCGAACCCGAACGTGAGCAACGACTCGTCGGGCAGCAGGTAGGCGAACGTCTCGTCGATCGAGACCACCGGTGTCTCGCTGACCCCGGAGGCGAGCATCACCCGCACCGAGTCCCCGGAGCCCACCGCCGTCGCCGTGGTGATCATGTACGGCGAGTTGCCGACGAGCACCGCGACCGCACGGACGGAACCCTCGGCCTGGGGCTTCAGCCAGACGGTGTTCGTCGGCAGGTCCTCGGCGGGGAGCTGCAGGACCGCCGGTGACGAGGCCGATCCCGGGTCGGGCACGACGGCCGTGGTCGCGGCCACCTCGACCGGAACGAGCGACACGCTCGGCAGCGTGGCCTGGATGCTCGACTCGACCCCGGTGATGGTCGCCACCGGCGCCGTCGTCGCGGCCAGGACGCCGACGACCGTCGTCGGGAGCGCGAGATCGCTCCGGCTCACCGAGGGCGCGGCGAGCGGTTCGGAACCGGGTCCGGGAACCATCAGCCAGACGACCGCGAGACCGAGGATGCACCCGATCGCACCGCTCGTGACGAGCAGTCCGCGACCGACCCCCGTCGAACCGCTGTGCGCACCCTCGCTCTGCACCCACGCCGCATGCCCGACCTCGGATGGGTGGCGCCAGCGACGCTCGTGGAACGGGATCGGCGCAGGGGGATACTCCGGCTCGCCCGGCATGCCGAGCGGATCGTCCCAGGCGCCGTCGTCCGGCTCGCTCCGCTCCACGAAGCGCAGATCGTAGTGAGGTGCTGGACGACTCTGGCATCGCCCCCGGCACTGCGAGTGGCGCGACCGATACGATGCGGCCGTGCAACCGCCGGTGACATCCGACACCTGGATCGATCTCACCGAGCAGGAACTGCCGATCGGCGCCGTCTACGACTGGTGCATCCGGCCCGATTGTGGCGCGGTCGTCCTGTTCAGCGGCATCGTCCGGGACCACGCGGTCGACGAGAACGGCGCGATGCGTGACGGCGTCGAGCATCTCACCTACGAGGCCTACGAGGCCCAGACGGTGCCACGCTTCGCGACCATCGCCGAGGAGGCTCGCCGCCGTTGGCCCGTGGTCCGGCGGATCGCGCTCCTCCATCGGGTCGGCCGGCTCGGTCTCGGCGAGAGCTCGGTGATCGCCGCCGTCAGCTCGCCGCATCGGCCGGAGGCGTTCGAGGCGGCCCTCTTCGCGATCGACGCGCTGAAGTCGAGCGCGCCGATCTGGAAGCAGGAATCGTGGCGCGATGCCGACGGTGCACACGGGTCCGCATGGGGGACCGGCGCGCAGGACCTGACCGATCCCGCACAGGTTCCGTGACGCTCGCCGTCGTCGTCGTCCTGATCGTCGTCCTCGTCGGCGCGGTGGCATTCCTCGCGATGCGCCGCCGGCCGCGTCAGGATGACGGTCTGCGCAGCTTCCGACGACACATCGATGCCCTGTCGCCCGAGGCGCGACGTGAGGTGCAGGACCGCGCTCGTCGACATGATCAGGGCAGCGGCAACGATCCCGGCGTGAAGGGCACCGACTGATGGCACGCGACCTCGCGATCGACCTCGGCACCGCGAACACGCTCGTCTACATGAAGGGCAAGGGCATCGTCCTCAACGAGCCCTCCGTGATCGCACTCAACCGGCAGACGGGCGAGGTGCTCGCCACTGGACGCGAGGCGTGGCAGATGATCGGACGCACGCCGGGCTACATCGTCGCGGTCCGGCCACTCCGCGGCGGCGCGATCACGGACTTCGAGATCACGGAGCGGATGATCCGTCTGCTCCTGCAACGCGTCGGCGTCAGTCGCTTCACGCGACCGAAGGTCGTCATCTGTGTCCCGTCGGCGATCACCGAGGTCGAGCGTCGCGCGGTCACCGACGCGGCTCGACGCGCAGGGGCTGCGGACGCGCAGTTGATCGAGCAGCCGATGGCCGCGGCGATCGGTGCCGATCTGCCGATCGACGAACCGATCGGCAACATGGTCATCGACATCGGTGGTGGCACGAGCGAGACCGCGGTCATCAGCCTCGGTGGCATCGTCGCGCTCGAGGCCGTACGCGTCGGCAGCTTCGACATCGACGCCGCGATCCAGAGCTATGTCCGTCGCGAGCACGGCATCGCCGTCGGTGAGCGCACCGCGGAGGAGGTCAAGGTCGCGATCGGTTCAGCGATGCAGATGGCCGACGAGAACCAGGCCGAGGTGCGCGGACGCGATCTGATGACGGGTCTGCCGAAGACGGTGCTGCTCACTCCGGAGGAGATCCGGATGGCGATCGACGACGTCGTCAGCAGCATCGTGTCGTCGGTCGTGCGCTGCCTGGCGAAGGCGCCGCCCGAGCTCGCGCAGGACTTCCTCGTCCGCGGCATGTTCCTCGTCGGTGGCGGCGGCCTGCTGCGCGGCCTCGCGCAGCGCATCGAGCGGGAGACTCAAGTTCCCGTCAAGATGTCGAACGTCCCGCTCGAAGCCGTCGTGCTCGGCGCCGGCCACTGCATCGAGCACTACGACGCGCTGAAGAACATGTTCATGGGCGCCCGCCGCTGAACCCGCAGGGTTTGCGGGCGGCCTCCATCGGAACGGCGCCGCGAGATCGACACTGGTCTGCTCGCCAGGCGTCACCACAGCGAAACCGAAGTGTCACCGGGGCGACGTGAACTTCGCCGTGTGATCGGCGAGGATGGTGGCGTGCGGACCTGGTCACGTCGAGTCGGCTTGATGAGTGGGCTCCTGCTCGCCGTCGCTGCACTCGCCGCGTGCAACGAGGGTGAGGCCTCGAACACGACCGCGCTGGAGGGTGGGGCGACGACCAGCTCGACGACGGCCGAGACGCGCTTCGTCACCGTCAGCACCGGTCCGTCGACGTTGCCGCAGGCGACGGTGCCCGAGGATCTCGTCGCCAACTGCATGAAGTACGTCGAGTACTACGCCGGTCAGGGCGACCCCTACATGGCGATGTTGTGGAACAGCGCGGCAGGCGACATGGAGGTCGTCAGGGCTGCATGCGCGGAGCAGTGGTACAAGACCACCGACGCGAACACGGACGGCGTGCCCGACGGCCAGGCGGAGCTGGCTCGGATGTCGGCGGACATCACGGCGGTCGAGGCCTTCTTCCAGAGCTTCTACACGACGACGTCGCTGGGGAGCGGCGGGGCCGCCACCGCGACGACGCATCCGGCGGCGACGCCAGTGTGCCCTCCGAACGAGGTGCTCACCACCGACGGGTTCTGCACGCCCGGCTGATCAGCTCCGGCCGGGATCGGCGACCCCGGCCCTCCTAGGGTGCTGCGCATGGACGACGTCACCTGGGAACGACGCGACGACCACGTCGGTGTCATCACGCTCAACCGCCCGGATGCGCGCAACGCGCTGACGTTCGGGATGTATGCCGAGCTCGAGCGGCTCGTGCGTGCCGCGTCGGGCGATGGCGTGCGCTGCCTCGTCGTCACCGGTGCCGATCCGGCGTTCTGCAGCGGTGACGACGTCCGTCAGGTGATGGGCGGTGGCGACGCGGCGAAGGCGCCGCTGCAGTCGACCGGCGACAGCGCACCGCGCGCCCCACGACTCACTCCCGCAGCGGATGCGCTGCTCCACACCGACGTCCCGGTCATCGCTGCCGTCAACGGCGCCGCGGTGGGGTGGGGGATGGAGCTGTCGATGATGGCCGACATCCGCGTCGCCAGTGAGAAGGCGAAGTTCGGCGAGCTGTTCGTGCTCCGCGGGCTCGTGAGTGACGTTGCCGGATTGGGTCGCCTCGCCGCGCTCGTCGGTCGCGAGCGCGCAGCGGAGATGCTCTTCACCGGCGACGTCATCGACGCGGCGACTGCGAAGGAGATCGGTCTGGTGAGCCGCGTCGTCGCCCATGACGAGTTGCTCCCGACTGCGCTCGGCCTCGCGGCGAAGATCGCCGCCAACCCGCCGCTCGCGGTGCAGCGCTTGAAGTCCGGCCTTCGTCGCGCGATCGACCCGGACTGGAACGAGCTCGGCAAGTGGGTCAGCGCGAACCTCGCCGAGCTGTTCACGACCGCCGATCACCGCGAGGGGGTCCGCGCCTTCCTCGAGAAGCGCCCGCCCGTGTTCACCGGAGCCTGATGGCCCGGGTCCGGCTGCGCGCCGGCGATTCAGCGGCGGAGGTCATGCGGCGCGGGCTGGCGCTGATCCGTCGCGAGTTCGAGGTACCGGAGGGCTTCCCTGCCGACGTTCTCACTGCTGCGAACGCGGCCGCGGCGCGGCGCATCGGCGCCTCCACCCACACCGACAGGACCGATCTTCCGTTCGTCACGCTCGATCCCGCCTCGTCGACCGACCTCGACCAGGCGTTCTGTCTCGAGCGCGCTGGCAGTGATCTCGTGTTGCGCTACGCGATCGCGGACGTGGGCCACTTCGTCTCCCCAGGGGACCCGATCGACGTGGAGGCCTGGGCGCGTGGCGTGACCCTCTACCTCCTCGACGGACGCGCCCCTCTGCACCCGCCGGTGCTCTCGGAGGGCGCGGCGAGCCTCCTTCCCGACGGCGAGCGGCCGGCGACGATGTTCGTCGTCCGCCTCGACACTTCCGGTCATGCCCGCCTCGACGGCGTGGAGAAGGTCGTCATCCGCAGCAGGGCGAAGTTGGCCTATGACGCCGTGACGCCGGGCGACCTGCCGGCGGGCATGGAGGAGTTCGCCGCGCGGATGCACGCCGCTGATGTCGCTCGCGGCGCGATCCGCGTCGACGCACCGGAGCAGATCGTCGAGCGCGCGACCGGCGCCGAGTCAGATGATGGTGACGAGGGTTACCGCGTCGCGTTCCGCCCGCGGCTGTGGTCGGAGGACTGGAACTCGGCACTGTCGCTGGCGACGAACCTCGCCGTCGCCGATGCACTGCTCGCGGCCGGAACAGGCCTCTTCCGTGTGATGGCTGGACCCGACGAGCGCGCGATCCGACGCCTGCGTCACACGGCCCACGCACTCGGCGTCGAATGGGCGGCGGACGAATCGCTCACCGAGCTCGAACGGTCACTCGACTCTGCCGACCCGAAGCACGCCGCCCTGGCGCTGGCGATCCGACGCGCCGGTGGCGGCGCCACGTACGTCCGCCACGAGCCCGGCGTGGTGCCGTGGCACGCGGCGATGGCCGCGACCTACGCACATGTCACCGCGCCGCTGCGCCGGCTCGCCGATCGGTACGTCATCGCCGCCGCGGTGGAGGTGGCCGCTGGTCGTCCGGTGCCGGAGCAGGTCGACGCCGCCTTCGCCGAGCTCCCTGACGTGATGGAACGCGCCGAGACGCGTGCCGCGCAGATCGAGCGAACCGTGATCGACCTCGTCGAGGCGGTCGTGCTCCACGAGCGGATCGGGAAGACGTTCACCGCCGTCGTCACCGACACCGACGACCGCGGAGCACGGATCCAGCTCTGCGAGGTCGCCGTCGTCGCGCGCGTGGATGTGAAAGGGGTGGCACCAGGCGACAGCGTGCGCGTGAAGGTGGTCGCCGCGGACCCCGAGCGGCGATCTGTCGCGTTCGTCCGCGTCGCCTGACGCGACGGGGCAAGATGTCCGCATGACGGCGGCCTCGACCTCGAGCTCGAGCCACTCGTGTACGCCGTGCTCGCGGGGGCGAGAGGCTGATCGCGATGACTGATGTCGCTGACCTCGCCCACTTCGAGTCGCTCGTCCCGCTCGACCACGGGCTCTGCGTCGTGGTCACTCGGCGCCGCGATCACACGCCGCAGACGAGCGTCGTCAACGCCGGCGTCCTCGCTCACCCGCTGACCGGCGAACGGTGCGTGGCCTTCGTCGCCGCCGGACGTTCGCACAAGCTCGTCCATCTGCGCCGCGATCCGACGATCGCCGTCGTCGTGCGCGCCAGTTGGCAGTGGGCGTCGGTCGAGGGCACCGCGGACCTGATCGGACCCGACGACCCACGTCCGCAGATCGACGACGGCTCGGCGTCGAGACGGCTCCGGCTGCTGCTGCGCGAGATCTTCGCCGCCGCCGGCGGGACGCACGACGACTGGCCGACGTACGACCGCGTCATGCGCGAGGAGCGGAGGACAGCGGTCTTCGTCTCGCCGACACGTGCATACTCCAACCCGACCTGAGCAGGGAGCGCTGACGTGGAACCGCGGGCGGTCCTGATCGTCGGCGCGCAGGGCGCAGGCAAGTCGTCCGTCGGTCGAGCGCTCGCAGAACGCCTCGAGCGCGCCGCGTTCATCGAAGGCGACGTGCTCTGGAAGATGGTCGTCGCCGGACGACGTGACATGTCGGCCGACCCGGACCCTGAGGCCGAGCGTCAGCTCGCGCTGCGATACCGCCACGGCGCGATCCTGTGCGAGTCGTTCGTCGAGGCGGGGTTCAGCGCCGTGCACGTGGACAACATGTACGGCCCCACGGTCGAACGGCATGTCCGGTCGCTCCGCTGTCCGCGATCGCTGATCGTGCTGCGGCCGAGCGTCGAGGCGATCGAGCGTCGCGAGCGCGGCCGTGCCGGCAACGCCTATGCGTCGTGGATACCGGCCGGCGGTTCGATCCGCGACGCGATCACCCGCTTCGATGCGTGGGTCGCCGAGACACCGCCGATCGGCCTCTGGATCGACTCCTCAGAGCTCGACGTCGAGCAGACCGTCGACGCGATCGTCGCCCGCTGGCCGGAGAGCTTCGTCGACTGAGGGGCGCGGGATCCCGGCGATCACCCCGCCGGCGTCACCATCGTGATCGGCCCTTGGAGGGAGAGCACGTAGAGCTCGCCGTCGGGACCCTCGCGCACGGCGCTGATCTCCGACGACTGACCGAGCTCGACCATTCCGACGAGCTGCTTGACCTCGGCCTTGATCCCGAACAGCAGCCCGCTGCAGTAGTCGGCGTAGACGTACCAGCCGACCAGCGCGGGGATCGCCGCGCCGCGGTACACGGCGCCGCCGCTGATCGAGCAGCCGGCATCGCCGTGCTCGTACTCGAAGATCGGCGGAACCGCACCGTCCGGCGACTGGTCCTCGTTGAAGCGGTGCGTTCCCTCGAACGCGCTCCAGCCCCAGTTGACGCCGCGACCGCCGCCCTCGTCGGCCCACGCGACGTCGATCTCCTCCCATTCGCCCTGGCCGACGTCACCGAACCACAGGTCGCCGGTCTCCCGATCGAACGTCATCCGCCACGGGTTGCGGACGCCGACCGACCAGATCTCGGGCAGCGCGCCGTCGACGTCGACGAACGGGTTGTCGGCCGGGATCGTGTACGGCTGGTCGCCGCTCGGTGTCGGATCGATGCGGAGGATCTTGCCGAGGTGGGTGCTGACGTTCAGCGCCCGGCGCTGCGGATCGCCGCCGTCGCCGCCGTCACCCATCCCGATGTAGAGGTAGCCGTCCGGCCCGATGGTGACGTTGCCACCGTTGTGGTTCCCGTACGGCTGCTCGATCACGAGCAGCTCGCGTGCAGAGGACTCGTCGAACACGCCGTCGGCGTCCACGGCGTACTCGACGATGTGCGTGTCCGCGTTCTCGGCGTCCGTGAAGTCGACGTACGCGAGGGTGCCCTCGGCATTGAACGTCAGGCCGAGCAGGCCCTGCTCGCCGCCGGCGGTGACCTGGTCGAAGATGTTCAACACGGGATCACCGAGCGTTCCGTCGACGAGGCGGCGGATGGTTCCGAACTGCTCGACGACGAACGGCGAAGGATCACCGGTGCGGAAGGCGAGGTCGACCGGGCTCGCGGCACGTGTCACCGGCACCAGCGCGACGACCGGGTCGGGCAGCGGCTCAGGGTCGCCGAGCTGCTCCGTGGTGATGGGTGCGGTGGAGGCTGCCGTCTCCGCCGGCGCCGTGCTCTCGGTCGGCTCGGTCGGCGCGGTCGGCGCGGTCGGCGCGGCAGTCGTGTCCCCGTCGGATTCCGAGCTGGTCGCCGGTGCCGTCGTGTCAGCGCCAGTGCCATCGGGCGTGGTCGGCGTCGCGAACGTGACGTCCGGTCCGGACGGGATCGACTCCGCATCGGAGCTGCACGCGGCGAGGGCGACGAGTGCCGCCAGTGCCACGACACCTCGGCTGATCCTCATCGCGGCGTCCCCACGCGGGCGAGGCCCTCCTGGACGACGGTGACGACGAGCGTCCCGTCCTGGGAGAAGATCGCTCCGCCGGCGAGCCCGCGCCCCGAGCCGCTCGACAACGCATGCTGGTCGTAGAGCAGCCACTCGTCGGCGCGGAACGGTCGGTGGAACCACATCGCGTGATCCAGGCTCGCCATCTGCATCCCCGCACTCTCCCACGAGAGTCCGAAGGGCAACACGGTGGTGTCGAGCAGCGTCATGTCGCTCGCATACGTGGCGATGCAGGCGTGCAGCGTCGGGTCATCGGGGAGCTCGCCGTCGGCGCGCATCCACACGCGCTGGCCGTCGGCCACCTTCCCTTGGCGGCTGACGGGATCCCCGTCGATGTAGCGGATGTCGATCGGACGGTCACGGTCGTACCAGTCGCCGAGCCGCTCCCGGTACGGCGCCATCCGCGTCTTCCAGTCGGGGAGGCTGTCGGGGTCGGGAAGACCCTCGGGCATCGCGATGTGGTGGTCGGGCCCGGGCTCGGTGATGTGGAAGCTGGCCTGGAGGTTGAAGATCGCCCGGCCGTGCTGGATCGCGACCACGCGGCGCGTGGCGAAGCTCTTGCCGTCACGGATCCGGTCCACCTCGTAGAGGATCGGCACGTAGGGGTCGCCGGGGCGGAGGAAGTAGGCGTGCAGCGAGTGGACGAAGCGGCTCGGGTCCTCGATCGAACGGGTCGCAGCGACGAGCGCCTGCCCGGCGACCTGGCCGCCGAAGACGCGCTGGCGGTTCTCGTCCGGCGACCGGCCGCGGAAGATGTTCACCTCGATCGGCTCGAGGTCGAGGAGCTTGACGAGATCGTCGAGGGCGGTCACGCCCCCAGTCTCCCAGGGCAACGCCCCGTAGCGTGCGGCCCGTGACCATCGACTCCACCCTTCGCCGGCACGCTCTCGCAGCCAGGGGATTCATGCCGGCCGACGAGGGTGACGCACTTCACGACGCCGCGCTCGCCGCCGGAGCGGTCCGTCCGGGGCTGCCGTTGCTCGAGGTCGGCTCGTACTGCGGGCGCTCGACCGTGTGGCTCGGTGCCGCTGCACGGACGCTCGGCACGGTCGTGTTCGCCGTCGACCATCACCGTGGCAGCGAGGAGAACCAGGCCGGCTGGGAGCACCATGACCCGGACGTCGTCGACCCGGAGACCGGTCGGATGGACACGTTGCCGTTCTTCCGCCGGACGATCTTCGACGCCGGCCTGGAGGACGAGGTGATCGCCGTCGTCGGTCAGTCGCCACGGGTCGCAGCCGCGTGGGAGACGCCGCTCGCGTTCCTGTTCATCGACGGCGGGCACGGGGAGGAGCCGGCCCGGCTCGACTACGAGCTCTGGACACCGCACGTCGCGATGGGCGGCACGCTGGCGATCCACGACGTCTTCACCGACCCCGCCGACGGCGGCCGCCCGCCGTACGAGCAGATCTTCGTCCCGGCGCTGGAGAGCGGCCGCTTCCGCCTCACCAGCGCGACCGGCAGCCTGCGAGTGCTGACGCGAGTGGATTGAGCCGATCGACTACTCCGGCGGACGCGGCGAGGGAAGCGCCAGCGACGAGCCGCACGGAGGGAGCAGCCGAAGCGAAGCGGAGGCCAGTCCCGACCATCAGGACCCGAACTCGACGCCTTGCGCGAGCGGGAGGTCGTCGGAGTAGTTGATCGTGTTCGTCGCGCGGCGCATGTAGGCGCGCCACGAGTCGCTGCCGCTCTCGCGTCCGCCGCCGGTTGCCTTCTCGCCGCCGAACGCGCCACCGATCTCCGCGCCGCTCGGGCCGATGTTGACGTTGGCGATGCCGCAGTCGCTGCCGGACGCGGCGCAGAAGCGCTCCGCCTCGCGCACGTCGGTGGTGAAGATGCTGCTCGCCAGACCCTGCGGGACGTCGTTCTGCAATGCGATCGCCTCGTCGAGATCGTCGTAGACGAGCGAGTAGAGGATCGGCGCGAACGTCTCGGTCCGCACGATCTCGCCCTGCTTCGCCATCGCCAGGATCGTCGGCTCGACGTACGCCGCGTCAGGCGCCTCGTCTTCGAGCAGGCGCGCAGAGCCGACGACGACCTCGCCACCGTCGGCTTGCGCGGTGGTGATCGCGGCGCGCATCCGCTCCATCGCGTCGAGGTGGATCAGCGGTCCGACGAGCGTGGCGTCCGCCAACGGATCGCCGATCGCGAGCGAGGAGAACGCCGTCGTCAGGCGGCCGTGGAGCTCGTCGGCGACGGAGCGGTGGACGATCAGCCGGCGCAGGGACGTGCAACGTTGACCTGCCGTGCCCGCCGCGGCGAACGTGATGCCTCGCACCGCGAGCGAGAGATCCGCCGACGGCGCGACGATCGCCGCGTTGTTGCCGCCGAGCTCGAGCAGGGACCGTCCCAGTCGTCCGGCGACGACGGCGGCGACGGTGCGACCCATCGCCGTCGATCCCGTCGCGCTGACGAGCGGCAGGCCCTCGTGCGCGGCCAGCCCCGCCCCGACGGATGCGTCGCCGAGCACGACCTGGCACAGCTCGACCGGCGCGCCGGCGTCGGACGCGGCTCGATGGAACAGCGCCGCCGTCGCGAGCGCGGTCATCGGCGTCAGCTCGCTCGGCTTCCACAGGACCGGGTCGCCGCAGACGATCGCCAACGCCGCGTTCCACGCCCACACTGCGACGGGGAAGTTGAACGCGGTGATCACCCCGACCGGTCCGAGCGGATGCCACTGCTCCATCAGCCGATGGCCGGGACGCTCCGATGCGATGGTCAGCCCGTGCAGTTGGCGGCTGAGACCGACGGCGAAGTCGCAGACGTCGATCATCTCCTGCACCTCGCCGAGCGCCTCGCTCTCGATCTTGCCGACCTCGAACTGGACCAGTCGAGCGAGATCGGCCTTGTGCTCGCGGAGGAGCACGGCGAAGCGCCGGATCAGCTCACCCCGCACCGGTGCGGGTGTGTTGCGCCACGTGGCGAAGGCCGCGGCGGCGCGAGCGACCGCGTCGTCGACGTCTCGAGTTGCCGCAACGGACCCCAGGACGTGTCCGGTGATCGGCGACCTGGCTTCGTGCCCGCCAGTGGTGGACAGCGGGTTCGCGCCGCACGCCTCGAGGGCGACGTTGGCGAGCTCGAGCAACTGCTGGTCGGTGGAAACCATGCTCTGCAGCGTGCCACGCCCGGTCCCTCGGCACCCGGGGCCGAGTCGCCGAGGGCGGCGAAACTACCGCGGGACGAAGACTCCGCTGGCGGGGCTGGCGCCGGTGATCGCGTCGGCGGCGAGGATCACGGCGGCCGCGGTGTAGGCGGAGGTCTCCTCGGCGGGGAAGCGGACCATGCTCGGGTACACGATCCCGGTCCAGTACGACCCGTCGTCGAGGCGGTGCGACCTGGTCCAGCGGAGCAGATCGGTGGCCGTGTCGAAGTCACCCATCACCGCATGGGCGATCGAGCACTCCGCCGTCTCGCTGGCGGTCACCCAGGGCTCGTCGTCGACGCAGCGGACGCCCTTGCCCTCCATCACGAAGCGCTCCCAGCCTTCGCCGATGCGCGCCTTGGCGTCCTCGCCGCGCAGTGCTCCGGTGAGGACCGGGTAGTACCAGTCCATCGCCCAGCGCTCCTTCGGCTCGAACGCCATCGGTTCGGTGGCGACGACCCGTTCCAGCTTCCGCGCGGCACGACCCCACGACCGCCGCGGGCTGCCGACGAGCCGCGCGACCCGCGCCGCGCAGTCCAACGAATGGGCGATGCTCGCCGACCCGGTGAGCAGCGCGTAGTCCCACGGACGGGCGTCCTCGGTCTTCGCCCACAGCACGGTGCCGTCGGGCTTGCGCATCCCGAGCACCCATTCGATCGCCCGCTCGACGACGGGCCACATCCGCTCGACGAACGATCGGTCGCCGGTGCACAGCCAGTGGTGCCACACCCCGGTGGCGATGTAGGCGCACACGTTGGTGTCGAGCTTCGCCTCTTCGACCGACCCGTCGGGCAGGTAGTAGTTCCACCAGCTGCCATCGGCCCGCTGAACGTCGGCCAGCCAGCCGTACGCCCGCTCGGCCACGTCGTGGATTCCGGCGACGTCGAGCGCCATCGCGGTCTCGACGTGGTTCCACGGATCGCAGTGGCCGCCGACGAACCATGGGATCATCCCCGTCTCGACCTGCAGCCGGGCGATCGCCTCCGCGCTCGCAACGAGCTCGTCCGCGCTGAGCACGCCGGGGATGCTCGGGATCGCGGTTCGGACGCTCATCCGGCCACCGTCGGCTTCTGCGCGTAGACGATGTAGCTCTTCCCCAGGACGGGAGACAGTCCGCGCTCCAGCACCTTCAACGGTGCCGGCTGCTTGACGATCTCCCACTCGAGGACCTTCTGGTACGCGTTGACGAGCTTGTTGTCGGTGCGCCGCGGCCCGACCGCGCACTTCAGCCACCAGTACGGCGAGTGCAGCGCATGCGCGTGGTGGCTGCCGGTCACGGTCAGCCCGACGGCGCGCAGCTTCGCCTTCAGCTCGGTCGCGCTGTAGATCCGGACGTGTCCGCCCGCGCTCTTCGGCGCGTGGTATTCGTCGCTCAGCATCCAGTTGACCTTCTCCGGGAACCACGTCGGCACCGTCGCCGCGAACATCCCGCCGGGCTTGAGCACGCGAGCGAACTCGGCGATCGCGTCGGTGTCGTCCTGGATGTGCTCGAGCACCTCGCTCGTGATGACCCGATCGAACGTGCCGTCGGCGAACGACAGCCGCGTGGCGTCCCCGCGCAGCACGCCGACGAAACGGGACTCCTCGATCTCGCCCTCGGCGACCATCGCCCCGAAGATCGAACGCGTCGTCACGACTTCGTCCGCGGCGTAGTCGAGCGCGACCACCTGCGCACCGCGACGAGCGAGCTCGAACGCGTGGCGACCGAAGCCGGCGCCCGCGTCGAGAACCAGATCGCCGGGCTGGACACCCAGACGGTCGAACCGGATCGTGAGCACGGTCAGCCCCGGCCGCTCGCCGGGGCCCTGCCGTTGCGGCGCAGCTTCTCGACGTTCGCGGGCATCGCGAGGACCTCGCGGTACTGCTCGACGGTGAGTGCCGCGCAGTGCGCCCAGCTCCAGCGCTCGACCACGCGCTGCCGGCCGGCCTCGCCGATCCGTGCCCGCAGCTCGGGGTCGTCGAGGCCGCGACGGATCGCGGCGACGAGCGAGTCCACGTCGCCGGCGCGCGCCTGCAGCACCGTGTCGTCGTCCTTGCCGGTCACCTCGGGCAGCGCACCGCCGTCGGTGGCGACGAGGCAGATCCCGGTGCTCATCGCCTCGATCGCCGGCAGGCTGAACCCCTCGTACAGGCTCGGCACGACGGCCATCTCGGCCTCGGCGTAGAGCTCGACGATCCGCTCGTCGCTCACACCGGACACGAACTCGATGTGCGGTCGCAGGCCGAGCTTGTCGATCAGGTCGTTGCTCGCGCCCTCACGGGGCTTGCCGATGATCGTCAGCGTCACGTCCCGCTCCGTGCGCAGCTTCGCCACCGCCTCGAGCAGGTAGGCGAGTCCCTTCAGCGCGACGTCGGCCGACGCCGTCGTGATCAACCGTCCCGGCCGGCGCGTCACGCCGGCGAGTGGCTTGAAGAGCTCCGGATCGACGCCGACCGGCACGAGGCGCATCCGGTCGTAGCTGACCCCCATGTCCTTGTGGATGTCCTCGATGCTGTTCTGGCTGACGACGACGACTCGCGGCATCCGCGACGCGACGCGCCCCTGCATCTTCACGAAGCTGTACCAGCGGCCGATGCTCCGCCGCCGGCGCGGGTTGGCGGTGTGTGCCATCTCCAGCTCGCGATCCTTGGTGATCGGGTGATGGAGCGTGACGATGGTCGGGATGATCCGCTCGATGCCGAGGATGCCGTAGCCGAGGCACTGGTTGTCGTGGACGAGATCGAAGTCGCCCTTGCGCTTCTGCAGCTCCTCGAAGGCGCGCACGCTGAACGCGATCGGCTCGGCGAAGGAGCCCTTCAGGTGGGTGAGCACCTCCACGAGATCGCCCTTCGACTTCACCTCCCAGTAGCCGGGGAAGCGACCGGGGTAGTGGTCGTTCCAGATCTCGAGGCTCGGCAGCTTGTGCAACGGGATCCGCTCGTCGATCACCGGATAGGGCTGGCCGCTGTACACCTCGACCTCGTGGCCGAGGCCGACGAGGGCCTTGGTGAGGTGCCGCGAGTAGACGCCTTGCCCGCCGACGTGCTGCTTTCCGCGGTACGTCAGGTACGCGATCCGCAGCGGGGCATCCGGGGATCGCATCGACATAGGCGCATCACGCTACCCGTGAGTAACCCGGCCGGGCGACGGCGATGGCATCCTGGGCCGGTGCGCGCAGTGGTGCAGAGGGTACGGAGGGCGGCGGTCCACGTCGTCCACGACGAGGTCAGCGTCGAGGTCAGCGACGAGGTCAGCGACGAGGTCAGCGAGCAGGTCGGATCGATCGGCCCCGGGCTGTGCGTGCTCGTCGGCGTGACGCACGCCGACACCGTGGCCGACGCGCGCAAGCTGGCGGACAAGCTGTGGCACCTACGTGTGATGGACGACGAGGCCGGGGTGATGAACCGGTCTGTCGCCGACACGACACGGGCGCTGCTGGTCGTCAGTCAGTTCACGCTGTACGGCGACACGTCGGGCGGCCGACGCCCGAGCTGGATCGCCGCCGCCCGGCCGGAGCACGCCGAGCCGTTGATCGACGCCGTCGTCGCCCGTCTCCGGGAGCTCGGAGGACACGTCGAGACGGGCCGCTTCCGCACGGAGATGCACGTGAGCCTCGTCAACGACGGGCCGGTCACGGTGCTGCTGGAGGTTCCGTCGTCGGCGCAGTCGTGACGGCGTCGCGTCGTCGCTGCCGCCACGGGATCGCGATCGCCACGGCGAGCGCGAGCGCGACGAGCACCCGGAAGGGCCAGTCACCGAGCGACGTGTACCAGGTGAGGCCGTCACGCAGCGGCAGCTCACGGACGATCACCTTCTGCTCGACCTGCGCGGTCCGATCGTGGACGTCCCCGTCGGGCGAGACGAACGCGGTGAAGCCGGTCGGCGAGACCTGCGCGACCCATCGTCCCGTCTCCACCGCGCGCAACCGTGACGATGCGACCTGCTGCGTCTGCAGGATCGTCCCCGTGTAGCTCGACCCGTTGGTCGGGTTGAGCACCAGCACGCCGCCGGCATCGACACCGTCGCGAGCACGCGCGCCGAAGAAGACCTCCCAGGAGATGACGACCGCGAGCCGTGTGCCGTCGGGGAGGTCGAGAACTGCGGTGCCGGTGCCGGCGACGGCGTCGGTCGGCACCTCGTCGACGGGCGCGCCGAGCGCCTCGAGGAACCCGCGCATCGGGACGTACTCGCCGAAGGGGACGCGCTGCACCTTGTCGTACCGGCTCGTCACCTCCCCGTCGGGTGTCACGATGACCTGCGCGTTGAGGAACTTGTCCTCGCCGGGCACGTCCTCGGTGATCCCGACCGAGATCGGCACATCGAGCCGCGCCGCCTCGGCAGCGATCTCCGTGAGCTCGTCGCTCTCGGCGAACGTCGCCACATCGACGACGTTCTCGGGCCACACGACGAGCTCCGCCTGGCCCGGCTGGATCGTCCGCGTCGCCGCGAGGTGGCGCTCGAAGACGAGGCGCGAGCTCGTCGACGACGCGCGTGTGCCCTGCGGCCCACCGCCCTGCACGAGTGCGACGACCTTCGACGAGCCGAGATCGTCACCCTCCGGTGCGAGTGCGGCGAGCACGATCACGAGAACGACGACCGCAGCGCCGATCGCGCCGTGGAGCTCGGCCGTCGCACCGCGTCGACGCGCCATCGCCGGCACGAACGGCGACGGTCCGGCGAGCGCGAACCCGAGTTGGAACACGACCCACGTGAGGAGGATCACGCCGCCCACGCGAGCGATCCCGAGCAGCGGTCCACCGGCCTGCCCGATCGCGATCGTCGCGACCGGCACTCCACCGAAGGGGAACGCGAGGCGCACGACCTCCGCGAGCGTGTGCGCGGCGGGGCGACCGATCACCCGCCACGGACCGATCGGCGCGACGACGGCGGCGAGCGAGTGGAAGCCGGCGAAGAGTGCTCCGGCGACGAGGTAGCCCGGCGCGGTGAGGAACCACATCCAGAACATCGCCGGGAAGAGCCATCCGGCACCGAACAACCATCCACGGGCGGCGCGGGCTCGGCGACTCGGGTTCGCGCCGAGCGACACCTCGAAGAGCGCGACGCCGACGACGGCCAACGGCCAGAAGCCCCAGGGGGGCATCGACAACGCCACGAGGAGACCGGCCGCGAGCGCCAGCACGGCCTCGGCTCCGGGGAAGCGGCGGCTCACGCGCGCAGGATCACGCTTGGAGCTGGAGGAAGACGACGATCCGCTCGGCCGTCGAGCCGACCGGGTGACAGGCGAACAGTGTCGCCGTGCTGGCCGGGGTCTGGGTGACGATCCACATCGCGTTCGGGAGGACGATCTGGGTGTCGGTGACCGTGTAGACGAAGCGACCGTCCGCGGTGTTGAAGATCACCTCGTCGCCCGGGACGAGCTGATCGATGTGGCGGAAGGGCCGGTCCTTGCTCGTGCGATGGCCGGCGACGACGACGTTGCCCGGCTGGCCCGGCATCGCCGTGCCCGGCCAGTGGCCCGGTGCCTTGTCGAGCGTGTTGAGCGAGATCCCTTCGAGCAGGGGCTTCGAGATGCCGATCTTCGGGATCTCGATCGTGCCGAGCTCGACGTGGGCCTCGTCCGAGCGTGGCGGCGGCGGCGAGACGGGCTGCGGCAGCGGGACGGCCGTCGTCGCCGGCGCCGTCGTCGTGGTGGTGTCCGCGATCGTGGTCTCCACGACGGTCGTGGCCGGCACCGTGGTCGCCGCCGCGGTCGTCGTCGGCGCGTGCGTGGTGGTCGGTCGGCCGGTGGTCGATGGGTCCGTCGCCTCCGTCGTGTCGGCTGTCCGGGTCGCGATTGTCGCCGGCGCGACGGTGGTCGCGGCGCGAGTCGTCGAGGTCGCGGCGACGTCGCCGTCCTCTCCGCAGGCCGCGACGAGGAGCGCGAGCGCGCCCGTCATGATCAGCCCTGCCGCCCGCAGGCCCCGGTGGGTCATCTGCCTCATTCTCGCGCAGTGAGTCGTCGCGCCGCCGTCGCGTCGGCGGCGGCCCGCCCGGACCGGATGCACGCCGGGATGCCGATCCCGTGATAGCTGGCGCCGGCGAGCACGACCGGCGCAGGCACCCTGGCCAGGTCGGTCTCGATCCTGGTGACGAGATCACGATGGTGCGGGCGGTACTGCGGGAAGGCGCGCTGCCAACGCGTGACGCGCAGTTCCGTCGGCTGGAGATCGAGGTCGAGGTGACCGCCGACCTCGGTCACCGCGGCATCGACGAGCCGCTCGTCCTCGAGATGGAGCACGGGGAGCGCGTCCCGTCCGAGCGACACGCGCAGCAGCACGGATCCCTCCGGCCGCCAGTGGCGCCACTTCTGGGACCCGAAGGAGACCGCGGTCACGAGACCCTGCACGGGCTTCGGCACGAGGTAGCCGCTCAGCCCTTCCAGTCGTTCTGGCCAGTCGGCGGCGGGGACCGTCATCGTGACGAGCACGACGTCGGCGTACTCGATCGAGCCGAGCGGCTTCGCCGTGTCGCAGCCGAACTCCGGCTCGACCTGGGCGAGCAGTCGCGACGCCTGGGCAGCCGGACAGGCGAGGATCAGCTCGTCGGCGAACGTCCCGTCGAGCCGCCACCCCTTGCCGTCCGCTTCGAGGATCGTGCACGGCGCTCCGGTGCGGATCTCCCCACCGAGATCGGTGACCAGCCGCGCAGTGCAGTCGACGAGCTCGCCCACTCCGCCACTCGGCGCGTAGAAGACCGGCCCCGCCGGCGCGGGCGGGCGGTGGCGCGCACCGAGGATCACGCTGCGCGATCGCGAGGCGAAGTCGGCGATCTGGGGCACCGCATCGAGGCTGAAGTGGTCGGTGTCGGTCGCGTAGATGCTGCCGATCAGGGGATCGACGAGCCGCTCGTGGACCTGCTTGCCGAACCGCGAGCGGACGTACGCGCCGAGGGAGTCGTCGGCGTCGTCGGTCCGCGGGCGCAACGGCTCCGTCGCCGCACGTGCCTTCCCACCGACGGACAGCAGGTGCGAACGAGCCAGTGAGCGCATCCCGCTCGGCATCCCGAGCACGAGTCCGTCCGGGATCCGCTGCAGCCCGTCCCACCAGATCGCTGCCGAGCTCGTCGCCGGCGACGTCAACCGATCACCGAGGCCGACCTCCTTCGCGAGCTGCGTGCCTTCGGGGACCCTGGCGAGGAACGCGTCGGCGCCCTCGTCGACCGCCGGCAAGCCCGCGAACGGCGTCGTGCGGATCTTGCCGCCGACGCGGTCCTGCGCCTCGAACACGGTGACGGTCAGCCCGGCGGCGCTGTCCCCCGCGGCACGGGCCTGGGTGAGCAGCGTCAGCGCCGCCGACAGTCCCGTGATGCCGCCGCCGACCACGGCGACGTGGGTGCCCCCGGTCATGAGGTCGCGACCACGAGGCCTGCGAGCGCGGCGATCACACCGGAATCGTCGTTGACGCAGGCCGTCCGCGCGAATTCGAGTGCCTGCCGGCGAGCCCGCGCTGCGGCTTCGATGTCCAGGTCGTAGAGAACTTCCAGGTGATCGGCGACGAAGCCGCAGGCGCAGACCAGGACGCCGGCGTTGCCGTCCGAAGCGATGGTGTCGATCGCCTCGAGCACGTCCGGGCCGAGCCACGGCTCCGGCGTCCGTCCGGCGGACTGCCATGCGACGCCCCAGTGATCCGGGGCGAGTCCGACGCGGGCGGCGACCGCCTCGGCGGTGGCACGCAACTGATCCGGATATGGGTCGCCGACGTCGAGGATCCGTTGCGGCAGCGAGTGCGCGGTGAACAGGACCTGCGTGTCGGCGGGAAGGCGGGGCAGCGACTCGCTCACCTCTTCGGCGAGGAAGTCGACGAATGCCGGCTCCGTGGCCCAGCTCTCCACAGCGGTGACGATGACGCCGCTCGGCTCGGCGGCGACGCGGAGCCGCTCGACGTATTGGCCGACGGAGAACGCCGAGAAGTGCGGCGCGAGGACGAGGCCGACGATCCGCCGGACGCCGGCAGCGATCAGCTGCGCGGCGGCGTCCTCGATCCGCGGCGCGGAGTGCTTCAGGCCGAGCACGACCTCGTAGCGGTCGGGCTCGAGTGCGTCGAGCGCGGACTGCAGCGCTCGGGCCTGCGCCTCCGTGCGCGCAGTCAGCGGTGAGAGCGCGTCGCCACCCTCCGGCGCGATCGCCTCGTAGCGGGCGACGAGTGCGGCGAGCTGCTCGTCCGTCGGCGGGTGACCACGACGGATGTCGGTGTAGTACGGGAGCACGTCGTCCCGCGTGCGCGGCGTGCCATAGGCCATCAGCACCACACCGACACGCTCGTGTGCCCGGTCGGCGTTCGCGGTCACCGTGCCGTGTGCTCGTGGACGTGATCGACGACTGCCTGGAGCACTCCCGGGTCGGTCCCGGGCTGCACGCCATGACCGAGGTTGAAGACGTGCGCGGGGTGTGCGTCGTTGTCCGCCAGCACCCGCTCCGTTCCCGCCAGCGCGACATCGACACCGGCGAGGACCAGCGCCGGATCGAGGTTGCCCTGGACTGTCACGTCCGCCCCCAGTCGCCGGCGCGCAGATGCGATCGGTGTGCGCCAGTCGAGACCGATCACGCGGGGACCGTCGACCCCCATCGCCGAGTGCATCGACTCGAGGAGGTGGTCGCAACCGATGCCGAAGTGGATGCACGGCGTGTCCGGGTAGCGCTCGCGGAGCTGCCCGAACACCGATGCGGAGTGCGGGAGGACGTAGCGCTCGTAGTCGCTGCGCGACAGCGCGCCGGCCCACGAGTCGAACAGCTGGAACGCCGACGCGCCGGCGTCGAGCTGTGCGGAGACGGATGCGACGGCGTACTGCGTCAGCCGCTCCAGCAGGGCGTGCCACAGCGGCTCGTCCGTGTGGATCAGCGCCTTGGTGTGCTCGTACGTCCGGGACGGCCGGCCCTCGACGAGGTAGCTGGCGACGGTGAACGGTGCGCCCGCGAACGCGAGCACCGGCACGGCCGGCGGGAGCTCCGCGGCGACGAGGCGCACGGTCTCGGGGACGTACGGAGTGTCCGTCAGCGGGTCGTAGTCGCGCAGCCGGTCGAGATCGGCTGACGTGCGGAACGGCTCCCGGCAGACCGGACCCGTTCCCGGGGCGACGTCGATGCCGAAGCCGACCCCGAATGCCGGCACCACGATGTCGCTGTACAGCACGGCCGCATCGACTCCGTAGCGGCGGACCGGCTGGAGGGTGATCTCCGCGGCGAGCTCCGGCTCGGCGATCGCGGTGAGGATGCTCCCCTCACCACGGACCGCCCGGTACTCGGGCAGGCTGCGGCCGGCCTGGCGCATGAACCACACCGGGGTCCAGGGCGCCGGCCGGCCCGACGCCGCATCGAGGAAAGGGCTTGCGGCCAGCGCGGCGTCAGGGCTGGCAGTCATGCGTTGCCGAACGCTACCGCCCATCGGTCGGTAGGATCTTCCGACCCATGACGGACCAACATCCGGATCTCGCCGACGAACAGGCGTACATCGATCATGCGTACGAGTGCCTGGAGCGGAGCCGTACGGATGCGTGGAAGTTGCGTGACATCCACCAGGGGACGCTCGGCGGGACGTTCCAGGCCCGCTACGAGCGGGATGTCTTCGACGAGGCCCTCGTCAACCGCCTGACCAGGCTCGATCTCGGTGACGCGGCACTGGTGTTCGGTCGGATCGACCGCTATGCGGAGAGCCCGGACGAGCTGGAATCGTTCCACATCGGCCGTCTCGCCGTCGCCGACGAGAGCAGCGAGCCGATCGTGGTCGACTGGCGGGCCCCGGTCGCCGAGCCCTTCTACCGGGCCACCGGCAAGGAGTCGATGGGACTTGCCCGGCGCCGGCACTTCGCCGTCGAGGGCCGCACGCTGCTCGGGCTCGAGGACGAGCTGTTCGGCGAGGGCCACCTCGGCGTCAGCGGCGACGAGTCGATCATCGGCGAGCGGCCCGGAGCGGCCCAGAACCTGCGTGGCTTCTCGACGCTGATCAGCGCGCTGGAGCGGGGCAGGACCGGACAGCTCGGTGACATCGTCGCCACCATCCAGGCCGAGCAGGACGAGATCATCCGCAGCCCGCAGGCCGGCGTCCTCGTCGTCCAGGGCGGGCCCGGCACCGGCAAGACGGTGGTCGCGCTGCACCGTGCCGCGTACCTGCTCTACACGTACCGCTTCCCGCTGGAGGACCAGGGCGTGCTCGTCATCGGGCCGAACCGGGTCTTCCTGCGCTACATCGAGCGGGTGCTCCCGTCGCTCGGCGAAGCCGGCGTCGAGCAGGTGGTCCTCAACGATCTCGTGCCCGACGTGGAGTGGTCGCGCTACGGGGTCGACCCGGCCGACTCGCCGTTGGCGGCGAAGGTCAAGGGCGATCTGCGCATGGCCGATGTGATCGACAAGGCCGTCACCGATCGCGAACGGCCGCTGCGCGAGGACGTCGTCGTCCCGTTCCGCACCGGCTTCCTCCGGCTGCGCGCCGAGGAGTCGCTGCGCATCGTGCGCGCCGCGCAGCGCCGGTTCCGCCGGCACAACGCCGCCCGGCGCTGGGTCGAAGGTGAGGTGTGGTCGGCGATGGCGGCGACGTGGCGCGACGGCGAGCTCGCCGCGAACGACGTCCGCGACGGCGTCAGGCCGCTGCCGGAGATCCGCAGCGCGCTCGAGCGGATGTGGCCGGTGCTCACGCCGGCCGAGCTGCTCCACGACCTCTTCGGCTCGCGCGCGCTGCTCAAGCTCGCCGCCGCGAAGATCCTCACCGAGGAGGAGTACCTCTCGCTGTACCGGCCGCGCCGCGACGAGGTCGCCGAGGTCCGCTGGACCGACTCCGACGCCGCGCTGCTCGACGAGGCGCGCAACTTCCTCGGGCCGCGACCGGCGCGCAGGGTCGCCGGCCAGCAGCCGGGTCACCAGGACGAGGCCGAGGAGATCCGCACCTACGGGCACATCGTGATCGACGAGGTGCAGGACCTCACGCCGATGCAGCTGCGGATGGCCTTGCGCCGCTCGCTGAACGGGAGCATGACCGTCGTCGGCGACATCGCCCAGGCGACGGGTGCGCTCGCGCCGAACGGCTGGGACGACGTGCTCTCCCATCTCCCCGACAACCGTCCGTCACGGGTGATCGGTCTGAGCGTCGGCTACCGCATCCCGGCCGAGATCATGGAGCTCGCCAACCGCGTCATGCTCGCTGCGACACCCGGCCTGCGCTCGCCCGTCAGCGTGCGTGCAGGTGACGAGCACCCGGAGATCATCCGCGCCGATGCTGGTCGGCTCTACGACGAGACGGCACTGGCGACCATGGCGATGGCGAAGTCCCCGGAGATCGAGAGCATCGCCGTGGTCGTCCCGGACGCCATGGTCGACGACGTGTCGGCCGCGCTCTCCGCGCACGAGATCGAGCACGGACGGGCGACGCGCAGCGGCCTCACCACCGCGATCACGGTGGTGCCGGTGAGCGTCGTCAAGGGTCTCGAGCTCGACGGCGTGGTCGTCGTCGAGCCGGCGGCGATCGTCGAAGGCGAGATCCAGGGCCTGCGCGCGCTGTACGTCGCGCTGACGCGGAGCACACGCCGGCTGACGGTCGTCCACGCCCGGCCGCTGCCTGACGCGATGGCCTGACAGTCGGCCTGACAGTCGGCGTGACAGTCGGGGTTCGAGCCAAGGTGCCGGACCCGGCAACCACGCTCACGGGGTGGCGACGGGTCGCCTCGTGGTGATGGTCGGCTCGCTTGTGTCACCCCTTCACGCCCTCCGAGGGCACATCGGGGCGACACAGGCGTGGCGCCGGGCCCTCACAGAGCGAGGCCGAGCCCCGATCGCTACTGCAGGTAGGCGTCGACGAGGGCGCGGAGGTTCTTGCCCGCCTTGTCGGCGTCGGCGGCGCGGTGGAACTCGACGGCCTTCGCGATCAGCGCGACGTTGGTGGCGAACTGCTCCGCGAGGTCCGGGCGCGTCGCCGTGACCTCCTGCTCGACGGCGGCCCACAGCGCGGCGATGTGCGCGGCCAACCCCTGGTCGTCGCCCTCGTCGATCATCACCCCGGAGAGCGCCTCGGCCGAGGTGGCGAGCTCGGGCAGGAGCTCGGTTGCGCTGCCGGTGACCGTCGCCGTCGTGGTCGTCGGTCGCTCGACCGCCGCCGATCCTGACGACGCCGGCGCCGTGCCGGTGCCGTCCTCGTAGGTCGTCGACGCGCACGCGCTCGCGAGCAGGGCGAGGGTGGCGACGGCGAGCGCGCCGGTTCGGCGCGCAGCGCTCACGCCATCACCAGGATGCGCGCGCTGGCGAAGGCGCCGACGCCGACGTGGCGGCCGTCGATCTCGACCGTGACCGTGCCGTCTGGGGACGACGCGGTGATCACGCCGGTCCGTCCCGGCTGGATGCTCGACTCCTCGAGGAAGTCGAGAAGACCCGGCGTGAACTCGAGCTCCTCGGTGATCCGATTCACCGTGAATCGGCTCCCCACGCCGAGATCACCCAACGGCAGCGACGCCGGCGCGGTGTACAACGAGCCGGGGATCGGGTTGCCATGGGGACACGTGGTCGGGCTGCCGAGGACGCGATCCATCGCCGACTCGACCGCGTCGCTCATCACGTGCTCCCACTTGCCCGCCTCGTGATGGGCGTCCGCCCACGACAACCCGAGGAGATCGGTGAGGAAGCGCTCCGCGAGTCGGTGTCGACGGACCACGCGCTGGGCGAGCTCCTGGCCGTTCGTCGTCAGCCCGATCCGACCGCTGGTGATGGTGATCAGCCTCTCCGCCTCCAGGCGGTGGATCATCTCGCTCACGGCGGGACGGCTGACCCGCAGTCGCTCGGCGATGCGCGCCTGGATGACGTCGACGTCGTCCTCCTGGAGCTCGAAGATGCACTCGCAGTACTCCTCGAACGCTGGGTGGTGCTCACCCGAAGTCGGCATGGCGCGAGCCTACCGATGCCCCGTGGACGCGTTCGTGGGGTAGTAGCACCACTGGGTGCGGGCAGGCCCGCACGGTGGACGCCCTCCGTGTCGATGGGGCACCGTTGTGGCGTGGGGGCGGACGAACGCGGGACGAGTCCGGCGATGGCCGCCACCCGTGAGCTGCTGGCCCTCCGGCTGCGCCTCCGATGGCGCGTGCTCCTCGTCGCCGGCGTCGTGATCGGGATCGGCTTCGGGGTCAGCCTCACCAGCTTCGCCGCGGCGCGCACGACCGCGTCCGCGTACGCGCGGATCCTCGCGGCCGCGGATGCCGCGGACGCGACGATCTCGCATGACCTGAGTGCTGCCGACGCCGACGCGTTGTTCGGCCAGATCCCCGAGATCCGAACGATGCGTCACGCAGTCGGCTTCGTCGGGTTCCTCGAAGGCATCGACCCCGAGTTGACCCGTGTGTTCCTGGCGTCTGCGGATGGGACCTTCCCCTCCGAGAACCCGAAGGTGACGTCCGGTCGCCTTCCCGACCAGACCGCTGCGGACGAGATCTTCGTCAACCGCTTCCTCGCCCACCGCGCCGGCATCAGCGTCGGTGAGCGGCTCCCGCTCACCGTGTTCACCAATGACTTCGCCGGCATGAGCTCGACGGAGGTGACCGTGACCGGCATCGGGACGCTCCCGCGAGAGGTGGTCATCGACGAGACCGCTGTGCTCGGGATCGTGATCCTGACGGAGGCGTTCGCTGCCGGTCACACGGACAACGTCGTCTACGCGCAGTCCGCGCTGGATCTCGCCCCCGGACCCACGTCGGAGCGCGACGTCTCGGCGCAGGTCGCGACGTTCGGGTACGAGGTCCAGGAGCGCCGCTCGGAGTCCGTCGCGTCGACCAGTCAGGCGCTGCGCCCGCTGCACGTCGTCGTCGTGGCGCTCGGCGCGCTCGTGCTCCTGGCGACCCTCGTGGTGGCCGCGCAGCTCCTGCAACGCGAACGCGAGCGCTGGCGTCGCGACGACGCGATCCTGATCGCGCTGGGCTTCACCCGCTGGCAGGTCGCGTCCGCGCATGTCGCCACGGCGCTCCTCCTCACGCCGCTCATCGTGGTCATCGCGCTGGCGACGATGTGGCTCGCATCACCGATCGCACCGCTCGGGCCGCTGCACGACGTCGACCCGGCGCAGGGGTTCGCCCTCGACCTCACGATGGCGGCCTTCGGTGTGCTGGCGATCGTCCTCGTGATCCTCGGCCTGGCCATGTCGTACGCCTGGCCGGGTGCCGGCACGGCCAGCACACCGCGCCGGCGCACGCGTCGGGTGGCTCCGCTGCCGATCCGCCGCCCCGCGGCGCTCGCTGGTCTCTCCCTCGGGCTCGTCGGCGCAGCGGGGCGATCGCGGATCGTCCGCTCGATCGGGACCATCGCGACAGCGGTCGCACTCACCGCATTCGTCGCCACCGCGGTCGCATCGGCGCGGGACCTCACGCACACCCCCGCTCGATACGGGCTCGGCGGCGATGTCCTCGCGCTCACGCCCTACGGCAACCAGTCGTTGCCCGTTCTCGACGAGATGTTCGCCGGCGATCCCGCCGTTCGCGCTGCTGCTGCCTACAAGTCGCTCACCGTCCTGGTCGAGGGCGAGGTCGTTGCAGGGATGGCAGCACTCCCGGTGAAGGACGAGCTGTGGCCGACGATTCTCCGCGGGTTGCCGCCGCGAGGTGCCGACGAGGTCGCGCTCGGGGCAGAGACGATGGAGTCCATCGGCGCCGATCTCGGCGACACGGTGGGCGTGCAGGTGGTGAACTTCAACGGCAGCCCGGCCGCGGACCCGGTCGCACTGCGGATCTCTGGCGTCGCGACGTTTCCTCCGGTCGTCCAGATCGGCTTCGATCACGCCCGTCTGGGCACGGGCCTGATCGTCGGCGACGCTGCGTATGCCCGCCTCCAGGGCGACGTCACGGACGACCCGGAGTGGACGATCCTCGACCTCACCGACGGCGTCGACGCCGACGAGTTCATCGCCGCTCATCCCGAGGGCATCCCGGAGCCGTCGCAGATCGCGACGTCCTGGTTCACAGATGCGCGCCCAGCAGAGATCCTCCAGCTCGAGGAAGTGATGTCGCTGCTCGTCGGTGCCGTGATCGTCGCCTTCCTGGTCGTCGTCGCCGTGCTGGTCCATGCGCTGTGGTCGCAGGCGCGGTCTCGACGCCGCGAGCTCGCGACGCTCGAGGCGATCGGGTTCACGCGTCGACAGCTGGGCGAGGTCGTCGCGTGGCAGTCGGTTCCGGTCGCGCTGATCGCGGTGCTGATCGGGATGCCCATCGGCATCCTGCTCGGACGGTGGGCGTTCACCGCGTTCGCTCGTGCGTTCGACGTCGTCGACCGGCCGACGACGCCACTGCTCGGGGTGGTTGCGTTCGCGGTCGCCGTGCTGGCCGCGACGGGGATCGGCTTCCTCGTCGCCCGTCGCGAGGCGAGGAAGCTGCGGCCCTCGACGGTTCTCCGCCAGCAGTAGACATTGCACGGTGGGGGAGCGGACGGCATCGTCGGTCGACTCCTCGCGCGGGTGGGTCGTCGTCGCGGCGACGTTCCTCAGCACCTTCACGGTGTTCGGTGTCGTCTACAGCTTCGGTGCGTTCTTCGACTCGATGGCGGAGGAGTTCGGGACCGGCAAGGGCGCAACCGCGCTGATGTTCTCGCTCACGACCGCGTGGTACTTCGGACTCGGACCGGTCTCCGGCAAGGCGGCCGACCGCTTCGGTCCGCGACGCGTGCTCGTCGTCGGCGCGGTGGCGCTCGGCGCAGGTCTGATCGCCACCTCGTACGTCGACTCGATCTGGCTCGGCTACCTCACCTACGGGATCGGCGTCGGCACCGCCGTCGCCTGCGCGTACGTGCCGATGGTCGCGGTCGTCGGTGGCTGGTTCGTCAGGCGCCGGACGACGGCGCTCGGTGTCGCCGTCGCCGGGATCGGCGCCGGAACACTGGTGCTCGCGCCGATCTCGCAGGCGATGATCGATGCCCACGGCTGGCGCACGACCTACCTCGTGCTCGGCTGCGCCGGTACGGCGTTGCTGCTGCTCGCCAGCCTCGGCGCGCATCGTCCGCCGGTCCCGGCCGAAGCTGCGCCGGTGGTGTTGCGCCGCATCGTCCGCCAGCGCAGCTTCCTCGTCATGTATGCGGCGATGGTGTTGAGCTCCCTCGCGCTGTTCGTCCCCTTCGTCTTCGTCAAGTCCTACGCGACCGATCGCGGCATCGACTCCAGCCTCGCGGCGACGCTCGTCGGCCTGATCGGCGCGGCGAGCATCGCCGGACGGCTGGGTCTGGGCGCGCTCGGCAACCGCGTCGGGTCGATCCGGCTGATGCAGATCAGCGTCGCCATGATGTCGGTCAGCTTCCTGGTCTGGCTCGTCGCCGACGACAGCTACGCCATGCTCGTGCTGTTCGCGATCGTCATCGGTGTCGGCTACGGCGGCTTCATCGCGCTCGCGCCCGCCGCGACGGCCGTGCTGTTCGGCACCGCCGGGCTCGGCGCGATCCTCGGCGCCGTGTACACCGCAGCGGCGATCGGCGGCCTCGTCGGCCCACCCGTCGCCGGCGAGTTGATCGATCGCTTCTCGTACTCGGTCGCGATCGTGGCGGCGATGGCGCTCGAAGCCGCCGCGGCGGTGGTCCTGTTCGCGCTCAGGCCACCCCGACGGGTGAGGCGGGTGTCCACGACACTCTGAGTGGTACTGGCACGGTGGTTCCCCACGCACCGCTCTGGTGCAATGTCGCCATGACACGAAGGAACCAACACCCAGGACGGCGTCTCCTCGTCGCAGCCCCCATGGCCGCTGCGCTTCTGCTCGGCGCATGCGGGAGCGATGATGACGAGTCGTCGGATACGACCGCCCCAGCAGCGACCGCAGCACCGACCACCGCCGCGCCCGCGACGACGATGGCCGCGCCCGACACGACTGGGGCCGCGGGCGGCGACGCGATCGAGGTCGTCGCCACCGACTACGCGTTCGGCGGCATCCCGGAGTCGGTCCCGGCCGGGACGCGCTTCACGTTGACCAACGGCTCCGACAAGGAGCTCCACGAGATGGTCGCGCTGAAGCGCCCCGAGGGCGAGGACCGTCCGATCGAGGAGCTGCTCGCGCTGCCCGAGGAGGAGATCGACGCGATCTTCGGCGCCGCTCCGCCGGCGTTCGTGATGCTCGCGATGCCCGGCTCGGACGAGCCGATCCCGGCCGTCGGCGACGGCACCGTGACCGAGCCCGGCGACTACATCGTCGTCTGCTTCATCCCGCAGGGCGTCGACCCCGCCGAGTACATGGCCGCCGCCGAGAGCTCGCCCGACGGTCCGCCGGAGGTCGAGGGCACCGGTCCGCCGCACGCGATCCTGGGCATGACCGCCGAGTTCACCGTCGAGGGCTGACGACGCGGCGAGAGGTCGCGCGGGACGTCAGCGCGGGCGGGCCACCGCAATGGTGGTCCGCCCGAGCCGGCGCAGCGGCGGCAGCGTCGGCGGCGGCGTCTTGCGCGGTGGCAGCTCGGCGAGCAGGTCGGTGGTTGCCGCAGTGACCCGGACGACGGCGCGTTCGAACGCCTCGACCGTGGCGGCCGACGTGGACTGCACTCCGCTGATCTTGCGCACGTACTGACGGGCGGCAGCCTCGATCTCCTCGCCGGTCGCGCCCGGCTGGAGGCCGCGCAGGGTCGTGATGTTGCGGCACATGCGCTCATCGTAGGACGGGCCGGAACGCGCGCCCGCTCGCGCGACTACAGTGCGCCGCTTTCCAGCACATTGGGATCCTAAGCTTAGAATTCCACGTGGACAAGTTGTCGCG
>JADMIO010647416.1_pt1 | contig 48695 bp, 50 predicted proteins | sample 8958161 | NCBI WGS metagenome assembly JADMIO01 (sample SAMN16585339, study PRJNA669376) | soil metagenome | isolation source: Crop rotation soil | place: USA: Cullars Rotation, Alabama | collected 2011
CGACAACTTGTCCACGTGGAATTCTAAGCTTAGGATCCCAATGTGCTGGAAAGATCTCCCCACATGTGAACAATATGATAAGAATGCAAATAGTTGGACACAATTCCCATCTCTACCACTCGCACTGCGCTCATTCGTGATGTTGACATTAGACAATCTCATTTATACATTTGGCGGGTTGATTGGACCATCGGGAGATGAGTGTTTCAATACTAATAAAGTGTTCATGTTTGATGGCAGGACATGGATTGAACGGGCGAGTATGCCGATTGGGTTGCAGGTATACAAGGTTTATTTTGAATTGTTTATTCATTGTTAAGGCGCATGATGGTATTGCGTTGGACAATCTCCGTGCGCTAATTTGTGGAGGTTATTCGTTCGTCAACAGTTCGTGTAATCCAATAAGCCAGTGTTATATATATTCTGCACGACATGATGTTTGGGTAACTGCACAACCGATGGAGAGAGAACGATGGGACCATTCGATGGTTATGTTTGATGGTGATAGCTTGATTTATTTGAAATAGTTGTATTTCATTATTTAGATCAAGTGTACATTCTTGGCAGTTTTGACAATATTGACACGGTGGAAGTATGGAATGAAAAAAATGGGGGACGGATTTTGGACAAGAAATTGGCGAAAGGTGATTATGATTTCTCGGCTGTTGCGATTTGAATAAAAAAATATCATTTAAAAAATTATTCTTGCCAAATTCTCATTTTCAACTGTTCAAAATTGCATATTTTGTAATATCTGTTTTATTAGTAAATAGTCACCAAATAGTCTTCCCTTATTACCGAAACAAATTCAAAAGCTAATAACACAACGTCACAAAAACAACATTTACCTGTTCAAAACAAAAAATATGTATACCTGTGTGGTCGTTATTAAATATAAAACTGCCATAGACGTAGTAAAGTTTTTATACAAAGCAATTTTCACATTTTCCTCCCACTATTTATTGAAAACACAGGTCGTACAAGGATACTTTAATGCGTTCGAATTGTTTTATGGGGTGTGCGTGTGTAACGCGTGCACGCAAATTTGTATCAGATGTTTTACAATCTTGAAAATAAAACTTACGATTTGAAAGATCTTTCGCTGATAAGAACCGTTATATCTGCATTTCATCTGCACTTGACCTGCTCCAATTGTTTATTTTATTGCTCACCGACATTTTCATTAATTTACGATATTGTATTGTAATTTACAGACAAACAATAAAATGTTGCTAAAAATACTAATTTCCATAGCATTAATCACCACTACTATTGCCGATTTCTGCAATCAACTACCCGAGGCCAGGTGTTGCTCGAATGCACGAATTAGCCGCATTTGTCCAGAGAGATGTGGTGCTGTGGATTGCAATAATTTGGCGGTAAGTCAAGGAGAAAGTGAAAGTGAAAATGGATTGAAAACAAAACCAAATAAAAATGAAGCCAATCATCCAAATCTCTTGCAGACAACCGGCAGTCCAACAAAAGCGCCAAAAGAACCAAAACCGTCCGATGAAACCCTCCAACGAGAGGAACGTCAAACGGCAGCGATTGTAAAGAACGCTGGTCCGAGCGAGTTCCCCGGTGGTGTGCAGAATGCGCCGGTAAATTATAATAATAATACTATTTAATCGTCACGTAATCAATTGCTAATAAAACATCCTAATTGTTCATAAACCCACAAAATCACAGGCAAACTGCGGCAAAGGACCGAACTACGCACCGTGTGTCAAAAAGGATGATGCAAATCGCATATTCAAATCGTGCTGTGAGGCAAACGTGCCAACCGAGTGTCATTCATTATGTAATTACGAAACCGATAAACAGAAGGCCCTCACGCAGGTAATAATAATAATAATATAAATAGCTCAAATAAATATTTCCAGCTGAAACAAGCATTCACAAAAGAGAACTGTCTGTTGAAATACGTCAGTCCAATACTATACTGCGCTTCCCAGAATCGCGACAACACCGCCTGCTGTCGTGAATTAGGTCTAGCCGATAAGGAGCTCAAGGTAAAACATTATAAATAATAAAAAAATAATAACACTCTCAGGTGGGTGACAAGTGCCTGCGCATGTGCGACATCCGGGGCAATAATGGCATACAAACATTGGAGGAATCAGATCTAGTGTGTTTGGGCAATTGGAATGTCATGATGTATTGTCATCAGAGTGGACTTTGATTGTTTGTTTATTTATTTATATTTATTTGTTTATTTGTTTGTTTTATTCCAAACGTACTTTATATATGCGATTCGAACATGACTAACGGAATGAATCTAAATCAAATGATAATAACTGAACACACAAATGAAAGCCTGACAGAATATTGTAATAATATCATTAAAATGATTATAAGCATCGACAGAAATCTTATTCGACTGTCGATTTGCAAAAACTGCATTTTGTCAAGACTCCATTTAGTTTCCATTATCGCCTAATCAATCTGCAAAATGCATTTCGCTAATTTAATTAAATGTTCCAATTAATCCCAATTAATGCTTGTATATATTATTACTTCTACATCAATGTGTTCATAAAATGCATCAGTAAACAGCATGAAATATTCTGCTTATTTGTGTGGGTGTTGCAATAAAGTCAGATCATGAACAGAACGATAATCATTCATGAGGTTATAAGTTTTACTGAACGGACAAAAAAGCCGGATGCTAATATTAATTAACTTTGACGAATAAGGCGACATAAGTTTCAAAATTGGACATCGAAATAGGACATTTGTAACTTTCTACATTAATGGAATCATCAAGCGTACGTTTGTTTTCAATTTACCGAAAAACATTCTTTTATTGTCTTTAAAATTTGAAATGTTCCAATTTAACTAGAAATATTTGCTCGAAATTGTTGTCAATTGTCGCATTTCAATGTTCCGTTTTCATAAACCCCCAACTAAACTTTAATGCAAAAGAATCCCGCTGTTTTTGATTAAATAAAAATATAACCTGCAAATGTATGTACGGTATCTGATATTGTTGAATTGATAAATTAAAAATAATAAAATATCAAAACCTCTTCAGCTCCGCATCGGCCTCGTCGAATGGGAACCATACGTGCAACCATGCGCCGTTCAATACAAGACCATCGTTTCAACTCACAACTGTCACCGTCCTGGAATATACTCCGAATATCTCCACGCTCTTCTATCCCTTGCACACATCAACTACACAATATTCCCTGTTTACATCAATTCTGAGACAAATGTTACATGGGGCGCGTACATAAAAGACACAAATTGGTACGACGGTATTCTTGGACAATTGAAAGACGATTACGACCTGCTACTATCTCCATATTCCGTAACAACGCTCGAAAACGGCGCAACACTACTGTCCTGGTACTTTCCAGAAGGCAATGCTGGCCTTTCAATGGTCTATCGTAGACAGTTGTTTAACTTCTGGAAAGAGGCCTCCTGGCCGCTGCGAGTGTTCGATATCTCACTCTGGGGTGTACAAATCGGCGTGTTCCTAGTCGGCGCCATCGCGTTATCGCTAAGTAGATACGTTGTGAAGAAATTCGTAATGTACGAGAACAATCGACGAGCGTCCCTGACAAGTTTTGACGGAAAACAAGGCGCCGCCGCGCTAACGGAAGGACTTTTTCATTACTACGCCGTGATGATCAGTGGTCAGGGCGATTGGGAAACTGTTGGGAAGGTCAATGAAGGACAGAAGATTCGCAGTCACATGCAAATATTGTATGTCATTCTTGGTCTGGCTGTCATTTTCGGATCTTTTCTTTATGAAGGTTTGAAATAAAATTTAATAAAATTAATTAATCAAGGTGTAATGTTAACCGCATTTTTGATCCCACAAGCGACGCCGGAAATCGACTCCAGCGACAAGTTCTTGGCATCCATTTCTGAAGGCAAATACACCATTGCGGTTGAGACTACATGGGCACTTTATTTATCGTTAACGGATGAAAAGGTTAAACAAGTTGGTGCGCTGGAACAAATCAGTGACACGATTCGCAATTATGGAGTCAGGGACGTACCGGATACGTATTCTGCCGCTGAGGTTGCAATGAATAAATAAAGATAAATAACAAAAACGGAATTCATATATAGGTCGCAAACCTAATTCTCAGCAGCAACTACATTTACTTATCCGAATACGCCGGTCGTGTTATTTCCATCATCAACGCCGACTGCCGCCTGGTCGCATACGCGATGAACGACATTCAATCACAATTTCAACTTGGAATGCCAATGGCAAAGAATAATCAAACTGCCATTTGGTTAAAGGTATGTGTGTGTGTGAGAGAGAAAATAAACACATCCAGAAAATGTTTCAACACCAAGCAACTCTCTACGCCTACCACGGTTTATTATTCGACGTGTACAACGAATATTTGACACAAAATCGAATCTGCTCCAACGAAGCGATGGCCGAAACAAATATCGATGGCGAAACACCACAATACGCCGCACTCACATTTGTCGACGTGTTCGGAATCTTGCTCGTCTCAGCTGTTGGTTTCTCCATCGCATTGATGTTTCTGATTTACGAATTGGCGAAAAAATATCGACAAAAGATTTTTGACAGAAATGCTGTCAACTCTACAACAATAACGACGACGAGTAGAAGAATTATTGTCAGAGGAAACGATTTCAAGTCATATTTGTCATAAAATTTGCAATTTGCCATTGTCAGAATTAGCCAGAAATAATTAAACTGTAATTTAATCTAAATTGTTTGTCTCATATTCCCGGTCGTCTATTTACCATTTGTACGAGTAGAATTTCGTGATTGCGCCCAATTTGCAAATAAAATATGTGTTCTAAAAACAGAAATCGAAACCCAATTACCAATATGTATTTTGTATCATATGAGCGTTAACACATTCAACGAACATATAGCTGTTATGGAACTCTAAATTTGAACTTGGAACGGTTGAATATCGGAGAAAAATTCATTTAAATTTACAAATTAAAATAACTTCATTTCTGACATTGAAATGACATTGAATCAATCACTTGAATATAGTGTACGTTTGTTTCAATATAATTATTAATTCAAATGTTTCAAATGCATATCTTAATGTATCCAGTTAATTAGAAATATAGAACCAGAAACACAAAGAGAACTCTTCCAAAATCTGCAGCTTCGAATCGCCCTCGTCGAATGGTCACCCTACGTTCAATCGTGTGCCGTTCAATACGAAACCCTCGTCTCAACGGTCGATTGCCATCGTCCGGGCATCTATTCTGAATATCTCCACGCGTTGTTATTACTCGCACACATCAATTACACAATATTACCTGTTTACATCAATTCAGAGACAAATTTCACCTGGGGCATTTTTATCAACAGCACAAATTGGTACGACGGACTTCTTGGACAATTGAAAGACGACTACGACCTGATACTATCTCCATATTCCAAGTCAGCAATTGAAAACGGAGACGCTCTGTTATCCTGGTTTATTCCTGCCGGCGCCGCCGGTCTTTCAATGGTCTATCGTAAACAATCGACGAATTTCTGGAAAGAAGCATCGTGGCCGTTGCGAGTGTTCGATATGCAACTTTGGGGACTACAGATCGGCGTGTTTATTATCGGCGCGATCGCATTAACACTGAGTCGATATGTTGTAAAAAAATTTGTGATTTATGAAATGAAAAGATCCGCTTCGTTGTCACATTTGGGCAACAGGTGGCGTGCGAAAGTGTTTTCCGATCGTTTGTTTCACTATTACGCCGTCATGGTCGGCCAGGGGAATTGGGAAAATTTTGGACGAACAGAAGGTGGACACAAAATTAGAACTCATATGAATATTTTGTATATTATTCTCGCTCTGAGTGTCATGTTTGGAGCATTCCTTTATGAAGGTTTGAAATTTGAAATTTATTATTTTAATAAATTATTATTAAATTATTTAAATTAAATTCAAATAAGGTGTCATGCTGACCGCGTTCCTTATCCCACAAGCGACGCCGGAAATCGAATCCAGCGAAAAGTTCTTAACAGCCGTTTCAAGTGCAAAGTATAAAATGGCCATTGAGACTGCCTGGCCACTTTATGTGTCGTTGACAGATGAAAATATTAAACAAACCGGTGCGCTGGGAGAAATCAGTGACATAATTCGAAGATATGGGGTCAAAAACGTCCCGGATACGTTTTCTGAGGAACAGGTTGTAAAACTTCATAAATTTTAAATAAATAAATTATTATATAACATTCAGGTTGCAAATCTAATTCTCAGCAGCAACTACATTTACTTATCCGAATACGCTGGTCGCGTCATTTCCATCAGCAACGCGGATTGTCGCCTGGTCGCATACTCAATGCACGACATTCAATCACACTTTCAACTTGGAATGCCAATGGCAAAGAATAATCAAACTGCCATTTGGTTAAAGGTATGTGTGTGTGTGTGTGTATGTATGTATATGTACACATTCAGCAAATGCTTCGACACCAAGCAGCACTCTACCCCTATCACGGTCTATTATTCGAAGTGTACAAGGAACATTTGATGCGACATCGAACATGTCCCAAGCAAGCTCACGCCGAAACAAGCATCGACGGCGAAACACCACAGTACGCCGCGCTCACATTTGTGGACGTTTTCGGTATAATTCTTGTGACAATTGCCGGCTTTTGCATCGCCACAGTCATTTTCATCTTCGAATTAGCAAAAAAATATCGTAGAAATGTCATCGATCGTGATGCCCAACGCGACCAAATTAATGTTGTGTTGTGATAAAGTTATTTTTCAATAAAACTTCATTAATAACTGAGGTAAAACTATTTTATCTAACTTCCGGCTGCGACATTCGAGGTTTTGTTAATGTGTTTCAAACTGTCAGGAGAAATAAATTCATTTGCCTCAAAGCAAGGATGAAACAATATATGAAACCGGTTAAATAACAGTTGTCCAAACATCACAAAATGTCAAAAGAATAAAATATGCACACAATAAAACTCAAACAAAAATCAATTTAATTCTGTTTAAAAACATCAAAACGACCGATACGTCGATGCGGCTGACGATTTCTGTGATCGTCTAAAAAATATGAAAATTAAAACAAGATAAAAGAAATAAACAAACCCATAACTTGATCCATTAACAAGAAAATCATTCGCCGGCGTTCTATTATTCAAATTCCGTGATCGCACCGATGTTGTTGTTGCTAAAAAACAAAATTCAAATAATTCAAATTCAATTCAAACAAACTTCTCGGCATATTAACGTCCACTAAATTCAATCGTGACTCCTTGAATATTGACGAACCACTGATTGACGGTGGCGACATTGTTGAATTCACTGAACTAGTTGAACGTGGACTAATTTGTGAATTTCGTTGCCACTGAATTATATCGGTGGTTTTGTCTGAACACAAATAAGATTATATAAGAATTAATGAAATTGTTACCATTCACTGGCGATTGTCGCTGTACATTGCGCATTTGACTCATATTATTGTTGAACGTCGAACCACCAATCGATATTGCATCCAATCTAAAAGTATAAATATATTAAATAAATAAATTTGAAATAATAATTTCTAAAAACAACAAAAACTACCTCGGTGCCAATTCCCTACTCGGCGTTGCACCACGTCCACGCGATCGGCGTTTGTTTGTTCTATTCGACAATATACTTGATCTCACTGATTCACAGTCGTCGTTCTATAAAAATAACAATAATTAAAATAATTGAAAACAAAGCAAAACACACCAATAAATCATCGGGTGGCGCATCGCCATCAACTTCCATTGAATTCTCATCGCCACTGCGTTGACGCCATAATTGCGACGATGAATGTTCTTCATTCGCCGTTTGACTTAATGGTGAATCGAACAATGAAATGCAGCCACTAAAAATCGAGAAATTAAACAAATATTAAAAAAATAATAATAAAACCCACCTAAATTTCGATTTGTCACTTCGCAAACACTTTCGCGGAATCAAGAGCACAACAGCTGCAAGAAAACATGACAGTGTTGAACATGCCGTCGATAAAAGGTGAATATCATTTGTCGATCGGAATAACAATGTTGTAAGTTTATTCGCGTGCAGTAACATCGCTGCCAATAATACAATACATAAATACAAATCGTTGATGGTCAGACGTCTAAAAAAAATAAAATAATGAAATAAATTAAATTGAAATACAACTCACGCTTTCGACAGATACATTGCATTTAATTGTGTGACAATCGCGAGTGCGCATAACGCCATGCAACTTGTAAACGACACGTTCACAAAACGCAACACGAATGCCGGAATAAATACGATCTGCAAACAGGCATAAGATCAAATAAATTAAACAAATAGAACTCACCCTTTTATCACTATCATTTTGTAATGAATTCAAATCAACCAAGAACACGAACAGCATCAATGATATTGTAAACATGTGCAATGTTGTACTGATAACACCCGGATATATGCGATTAGATGACGATTTATTTTCATTTTCCGAAATTGTCGGCGAATCGGTTCGTGTACCGCGCGTCACACCCGACTGAAGAATGAATTAAGTTGAAATAATAAAACGAAAAAGAAAATTATAAATAATTCAACAAACCCAATTCGTATTCGATCTAGCTCGTGCAATTTGCAATGTCGGTGGCGTAACAGACAACAATGGAGTACTCTTCCTGGGTGGATACATTTCATTCAGCATTTCTTTATCCGCCGCCAATTTTGATTGTAACATCTGTTCACATTTTGAACACAATGCAAATATTCGATTCAAACGTTGTGCATACGCACTGATCTCGGTGTCGTACGTGCTCTGCAAGAGTTTCAACAATTTCAAATAAGAACTAAATGCAGAACGGGCGAGTTATATAATAAATTCGACGCATAACAACGTTATCTACACACTGACACAGATTGACGCAATGGAACGTGAAAAAATTTAAAAAAACAAGAAACTTCTCGCAAAAAATTCAACAAAACACAGGCAAAACTGCACGCACCTCATCACTGGCCACAAAATCGGCCAACATCCTCTGTTTGCGTGTCAACTGCATATTACACTGTGCACACAATGAATTCGTGCCGTAAGCATTCCTTATTCCATTGATCCGTGCATCCAGCCTCTCCTTTTTCACAACACGTGCACCGAGTGGACGAGAAGACCAGTTTAAGCGGGGAGTGTACTGGGATGGAATGGGGCGGTTGTAGTCTCCAGTCTGGAATGGAAGTAAAGGACACGTGACACATACAACGCTAACTGTACCTCGGTGAATCCATTATACTGATCACAATTGCAACAAACAAACGCATTACGATTCGACACCTCTACCATTGAATCTGTGTCACAAAAATGACAATTCACGCGCACTTTTCGTTCACGCCTGCAAGAATAAAATAAAAATAATTAGTTTATAAAAATCAAATAAATTTCAACAAAACGTACCACATTCTCAACGCGAACTTCGTCAAAAAGTAGAACGGAATAAAAATTAAAACGCCAATAATGAAAAGTATCATTTCGTATCGACAAACTGAAACCAGGAAATCATAAAATTCGACGGCAGACAAAAGTTGCAAATTTCAAAATCACAAAATTGGAAAATATAAATACGCCGTCAATTACGCAGAACCAATATTAAGAGACGAATATTGTACATGTTCCGAAATAATTATTTTTGTAAAACGATTTTCAATTAAATACGATTCACAAAAATACACAATATCAATTCAGCAAAATATCAATTGTCCGAGGGTTTTTTTAACTATGGGCGAATTTTCTTTTCTTTAATTAATGACAAACAATGATAAAGAACAGTTTGTATGCATATCAAATATCAATCACTGAGTATTTATATCTGTCCGTGTATTAACAGCGCATGTGTAAGGAAACTACCATAGTCTCGACCCCATAAAACGGCGGTTGTTGCCGCGTCAATAAGCCAATAATTAATATCAATGTCACGATGGTTCAGTAGTTGTCGCATGCATAGCAGACCGCATTCATCGTCGTTCTTTGCACTTGCAAACAACACCGTTGAGTGGTTATCACACAACATATTCACATCAATATTCGGGTGTTGAAGTAGCAAACGAACATTTACTGTTCGTGCACCATAGATCCCATACATCAATGCATTGTTGGAGCAGTTGTTCTGTAAATTCACATCAATATTGGAGTGTTTTAGCAGCAATTTCAGCATGTCATAATGTTCACATTGTACAGCTAACATTAATGCAGTGTCATTGAGTCTATTTTGCACGGCATTGACATCAAGCAATGAATGGGACAGTAAATGTTTCATGCATTTCAGCTTGTCCCCAAAATTGTACACTTTTACACTTGTCATGATATGAAATAGTGCGTTGTGTCCGTCACTGTTTCGTTGGTTGACATCAATATTTGGGATACTTAACATGTACTGCAACATGAAATGTCGACCGTACATGGCGGATAATAGAAATGGACTATTGTCATATATTGGCAGCGCGTGGCCGTTGGCGATTACATAAAGAGAATTGATGGGGTGATTGGCATTTTCTAGTTTTTCTTCATCGCTTTTTCCGAGTAATTTTACGAATTCCTTGAAATTATTTTCCTTAATTGTCGTAACAATACGTTGTCCCAAAGGTTCGTTTTCGCTCATATTTTGTTCCATCATATTTACTAATCGATTTTCATAGCCGTAGAAGTCATGAAATGTGCAACAAAGCTCTAAAAAATCTATTTCTAGCATTCTACTTTTTTGCATTCACGCGGTACAGCGTCCAAAGAGTATTGTGTAATTACGAAGAAACATCGTTGCGTGTATGTGCAAAGAACGTTTATGAATGCATTCTATTGTGCACTCGCCAATTACTCAGCCATCTTGACATTAAGTCCACAAAATGCGCAATATTAATCAACATATCAATTTTATTTGCAAATCAAATACAACTTTCAATAAATAATTGCTTCACCGACGCGAAATTCGTTAAAAATATTCACCGAAAAATATCGAAAATAAAATATAAACACACACAAAGGCATAAAAGGAGCACTGGGCAAAATATAGACACAAAAAGTGCACAAATAACAGACGAGACGAGAAACAGGAAAACAACAACATGGACTATTTTTTTGTAGCAGTAAACAGTGGTATGACTAAAACATTTGTATATCTTTGCAAATTGATCTGCAATAACCCGCTTTGCAAAATATTCACTTAAGAAATTGAAATCAGAATTTGAAAGAATGAGTAGATAGGAGAATACGCAAAAATGCAATTTGAAATTCGTGCTTTGTTTTAGTTGCGCAAGAATAAGTTCTCAAAATATGCAAAACAAATATAATAACAAAACGAATCACAATGAAATAAAAGAAAACGACACCGAATTCTTAAAGCTAAACTCAACCGGGACAACAAAAAGATAAAATTATTTAAAAATGGAACACATGTGTGTATACAATTGCTATTAAGTAAAAAATAGAAAAAGTGCAAAAATAAGCCATTATGGCATTATACAAAACTTCCTAAACCTCCTGTAGTTCAATATTCTTATTATGATGATTTTCATCTGCATGATTTGGTATAAATTCAATCGACGCCATTGATAAACTACGTTCAGGTGTTGAAAATATCTCATTTTGTGATGACATTGCTGCTTCCTGGAAAAAATGGAAGAAAATTTGAAAAAATATCTTAGGCACACGCACTAACCTCGTGCATTAAACGCATCTGCCCAGGTGTTAACGGTCCAGCGCCATCAACTTGTTCGACGCCACTTCGTCGATGACAAATTAATGACGTAGAATTATAGAAGAACAATTGTGGTATTTGTATATGTACACGACGAAATTCGACGGCAAATGATAATAGAAATATGCCACAACAAAATACGATAAACCATTCCGTAAAGTGGTAGAATAACAGTGCTGGGAAGTACTGCAAATAATTATCATTGAATAAATCATCTGTACAGGGAAGAATTCAAAAAACATAAATCAACATAAACTTCAATAAAATAACACCTCATTCTCAATCCCCACTCCCCATGAATCACCAACATACCCGATGTTCATCGCTAACCCATCGATAACCGATATACCTCGCCGTTTGTACAATAGTTGAATTATCTCTCTCATCAACTGTTAGCTCTGGTACACTGTGTGCAAATGGTACTGATGTCGCGCCTGTAAATTCATTGATCTCCAGCCCACAATTTCCCTCCCCGTACCCATCAAGAATGCCAGTGTCATACACGTGGCGAGTGTTGTTCTTAAATATATTGTCATTCTACTCATGGGATGTGCATATGTTAAATAAGAGTGAATCCAGCAGTACATCAATTGCATCAATACTACTATACATGCACCCAAATTGTGCAAATATAAATGCCGATTTGCCTGCAATGATGCATGGGTTTATTATGAGACAATGAGATATTGACATCAATACTGAAATTGATGATAGGAGATTTCGAGAACAACATTCCAAATATATCTATCTCATACGAGGTCATATTCTACAACGTTCAAATTGCAACGGTTACTAAGCATAAACAAATCATTTCTATATCCAAATTCATTTAAAACAGTACAAATTCAACACGAACCTCAACATTCCCAACAATTAATGCGCCCATAACGGCCAACAATGCAATCACAAGTGAGATACGATTCAAGCTGCTAAATCTGTAAAGAAATGAATTAAAATTGAATTTAAACAAATAAACAACAAACTTTGCCATTCTCAACGGTCCCATCAATGGTTTTGTGTGCATCCAACTAGACAAAACAAAGTATCGTGCCATGAAATTCAGTGAACCTGAAATAAACAATTCATAAAATGAAATTAATCCAATTTATATAAACACTCACCACAAAAACTGCCAACATTAACAACAGTTGCAAACACAAAATTCTCCGGTAATTCTTCGCCAGTTTCACTGAAACAAATAAATAAACATAATTAAATAAAAATCTTACCTAATCATCGGCAACACTGGATGTACATGATCTTTAGTAACGGCGATGAGATAACTAAAAGGGAATTAAATAACATTTTAAAAAATTTATAAAAATATTAAAACAAAACAATAACAACAACTCACGTGATCGTAAAACATCCTGGCACAAACAAGAACGTAATAATTGGCAACAGAACAAGTGAACGACACACACGGACATCGGATGGTTGTGTTGATCGTGATAGAAATGTCATCTTGCTAGTTATCCGTCCGTCGCAGTATACCCTGAAAATATTGAAAATAAAATCAACCGAAAAAAATAATGACGAATAAAAAATAATATTTGTATGCGATATAAACGCAATAATAATCAAATACGAAATACAATCCGATATCGCAATTTTATTCACAATTGCTTAAAAAGAATCTAAAATGCAATTTGATAACAAATTGTAGCGGAAAATCATTAAAAATAATACATTTCTAAAAACTTTAACAGTAGTAACTCTGAGCACATATAAAAAACATAAGCGATAACACGAAATCAAACTAAGACATATGATAATAAATATTCTATGCATAATTTAATCTACAAAACCGCCTATTGTGTAATTGAACTTTTAGGCACACAATAATCGTTTCACGCAAAAATTTGTAAAACACAAATGTCGTACCGGTAAAACAAAAATAAATAAAATTTACATAAAATTAGCTTAGTACGATCGAATCTTCGGTGGAACCCATTCCAAATCTTTATCCAAAACATGATCAATAACGGGACGATAGGATAGTTGAACCTAAATGATAAATTAATTAATATTATTAAAAACAAAGAAATTAAAATTAAAATTAAAACTCACATCACCAGTCTTTTCATTCATAACACTCAATGAATGTTTACGCCAATGTTGGTCAAATGACTTCTTTGTTTGTCCATCAATCGGCTTACTGTAGTCATATTCGTCGATGCGATCCTGTAAAACAGAAATAAATTATTTTCAATTGTAATTCGCACAAAATCACGCACCTTAAAATCCTCTCTAGCATGTGCACCACGACTTTCCTTCCTCGCCTCAGCACCAACAATCGTTTGTGCGGCATTCAAAAACAGATTTTGCAATTCCAACGTTTCAATCAGGTCACTATTCCACACCATACCCTTGTCGCCCAATTTCAAATCTGTTAATGACTTGTACAAACGTGCCACTTCACTGCAGCCCTTCTGAAAAATAAATTCAAATAAATTCAAATTGAAAAATCAATAAATAAACAACAACCTTCAACAAATCGCCATCACGGAATACGGCCGCATGAACTTGCATTGTTTTCTGTAATTGCAAACGCAAGTCTGATGTTTTCATGCTGCCTAAAATGAAAAATAAATAAAAACAATGTTAAAAAATGATTGAAAACAAACCAACCTTTCATATGCCGCAATTTATCAATATTCGCCACCGATTCTTCACCCGCACCAGCTGGCATATCGGGCACTTCCTTTCCAGGTTTATTATTTGCGGCAATACTAGCAAAATAATCAAATATTTACAAAATTAAATAAATCCCCACCTAACAGCACACGAACGTCCAAAAATAACCAAGTCCAACAATGAATTTGCACCCAAACGATTCGCACCATGAACCGAGTGTGCAGCGCACTAAAAAACAACAAACAAATGAACAAATAATCAATAACCCCCCACCTCCCCAGCGGCATACAATCCCTGCACAAATGTATCTTTCTTCGTACTTTGATCATGAGTCAACACTTGTCCCATATAATTCGTTGGTGTTCCACCCATATTATAATGTACAGTTGGTAAAACAGGTATCGGTTCTTTTGTCACGTCCACGCCGGCAAAGATTTGCGCCGTTTCACTGATGCCTAAAATATTTGCAATGTAATTTGTAATCAATGAATATTTGTAAATTAATGTTCAATAACATCAACGAACATTTCGTAAATGATTTACATTAACACGTCGCAATGCGGAATGTTTACTCATCACATCCCTATACATTTCCTCCTTCACACTCACATCGCCCATAGTAAAGTGTGTTATCCCCCCATCTCCCCTCCCTCTCTCCCATCAACTCCACTTCCCCACTCACCCGGCAATCGACTATGTAACTGTTCCGCAGGTAGATGATGTAGTTGTAGGTATATATGATCCTTCTGTGGTCCGACACCCCGGCCAGCGAGGATTTCCATTGTCATTGAACGAGAGACGACGTCACGACTGGCCAAATCTTTTGCTACAGGTGCGTATCTAAAAAAAATGTTAAATTAAAATAATAAATTTAATAATAATAAATTACCGTTCCATGAAGCGTTCACCGGCACTGTTGACAAGGAAGCCGCCTTCGCCTAAAATAATTGAATTAATAAAACAATAAAAATGAGATAAAATTCATTTCTAATATAGTTTGTACAACGTGTAAACAACCGTCAACAAGAAAAACTACAAAAAACTGACGGCCCTGTTGAAGTTCCGTTGTTTTTCACAAAACAGAAATAATATCGCACTCAATCATCATCCGCAAATGTTAATTCTCCAAATCACGCATTCAAATTTCATTAGAATGCATGATGCGGTGTTAGTGCAGAAACAATAATAACAAATACACATTTAAAAAAAAATAATCCGAAACGCACCACGACATCCTTCAGTCATCAAACAACCAGCACCATAAATGCCTGTTGGATGAAACTGTACAAATTCCATGTCACTATTCTGTAATCCAGCACGAGTAACCATTGCTGTGCCATCTCCCGTACATGTGTGTGCAGATGTGCAACTAAAATGATTTATTTGTGTCAGGTCTTAATTAAATTATACAAATCAAATGAAAATTGCTAAATCGAATATAACACACACCTGAAATATGCTCGCCCATAGCCACCTGTTGCTAATACTGTATTCTTAGCACGGAAACGATGTATCGTCCCATCTTCCAAATTTAATGCGACAACGCCCTTGCATACGCCTAGAATACAACGTAATAAAATGTAATAAAACATAAACACATGTGAAAGTAATAAAAAAATGACCATTAACTAAATATTAAAATCAAAAAACTTATAATAATATTAACAAACCATTATCCATAATTAGATCCAATGCAAAGAACTCGACAAAATATTCACAATCGTATGCTAATGTGCGTCCGTAAAGTGTGTGCAACATACTGTGTCCCGTGCGATCGGCAACACAACATGTTCGATGTGCCTGCAAATAATAAATGAAAATTGACCAATAATAATCTACCTGTCCACCTTTACCATAATCGTACGATTGTCCTCCAAATGCGCGCTGATAAATCTTTCCATCCTTTGTTCGACTGAAATGAACAAAATATAACTAAGCAAAAACTAAAAAGCACAAACCTAAACGGCATTCCATAATTCTCCAATTCAATAACAGCTCTTGGCGCCTCGCGTGTCATATAATTGATCGCGTCCTGATCGCCCAGCCAGTCGGAGCCTGAAATAAAGAGAAATAAACAACTCAAACTCTCAAATCCCACCTTTAACCGTATCATAAAAGTGCCATTTCCAATTATCCGGTTCCATGTTCCCCAACGCTGCATTAATGCCACCCTGTGCAGCGACGGTGTGCGAGCGTGTGGGGAATAACTTTGTTACAACGGCTGTTTTGAATCCATTCTCGACAAGGCCCATCGCGGCGCGGAGACCTGCATATTGGAATTTAATTTTATGGTGTGTGAAGTTGCTATTAATTTCTAATATTAGAAACCATTAGAAACTGAGACGAAAACATCGTCCTAACAAAGGCAATTTGCCTGCTGAGCAAGCTTAAGCTAACATTCGCAAAATGCACGCCGCAAAACAATAATGTTCGCCCACAGATGTGTTTGCAAAACGTATCAGTCGAATTTTCATTAAAGCCATTAGAAATTTCAAGGAAACATCAATAAATAATCGCAATAAAATCAAACGTCACTCACCCGCGCCTCCAGCGCCAACAACGACGGCATCGAATGCGTGATCAACAACGGGGTATTCGTTGGCGATTTTGCCGCGAGTTGCTGCACTTTTGGCTGAAGAAGACGCATTTCGTGAATTCTGAAGAGCAAAATAATAAAATAAAATGAAAAGATATAAAAGAAATATAAACACCAACACACCTGCAGCAAACACTTATTCGCCAAACGCGCATTACGTAGCACGCGACGGGACACACTCTTCAACATGTTTATCGATTATTAATTATTCAATTTGAGTGAAATTGCTTTCACGAAAACCATTCGTCGGAAAAATATTTCCCAACTGAAAAGAAATGGATCCACTGAACAGTTGGTTTTTAAAAATTGTAAAACAACATTTATGCAAATATTTCAAGTTGCAAAACTTGACTTCACCGAATTCAAGATTCGATTGTCTTTTAAAATGATTTATTCACAAAACCAACAAGATTATGAACAAAATTGCCAGTAAGGCAACCCGTAAAATTACAACAAGTAATAACGGTGGAAATTATTGAATCTCGATCTTTCAGTTCCAAATCCGGCAGGTAGTTAGCTCCAAGTGTTGAATAGTTGAATAAAAGTAATAAAACAAAAAACAATATTTTCGACATTTCAATAAAAATAAAATTCAAAATGAAGCTCGTCAATTGGCCCTCCTCTTCATTGCCGCCGTGCAATGTGGACAGTACCACTTGCCTTTTGGCGGTGCATTAATCCCCACACACGGATAGTGGAACCATTCAAATGGACACTGCAAGGAAGGAAATACAAATTTAGTAGTCGAACATTATTTAACCCAAACAACAATTTTATAAAAACATTCACCAAAACATCCATTCTTCAAAAGCTAAATCTCTCACATGTTCCATCTTCCAGAAAATGATATTAAACGAAGTATTTACTTACCACAGGATTATCACACGCAACCATATTCCCATAACTCGTTTTATTACAAATACACCAGCGTCGTTGATCCTGATCTGCGCCAGCTTCGTCATCCTCCGAATCCGAATCGTTATTCGACGGCCCGCCGAGGGAGAAGTGCGGACCGGACGTGGATGTTCGGGAAGCTGAAAAGGTTATTTGTTATGCTTTGTTTAAAACATACAAAGTCCAAACGACGGTGGCATTTTCATCGACGACTCCAACATTTCTTGTACACGGTGTGAGGGTCTAAAATAAAGAAATCAATAAACACTATCCAACATACTTTCTCGGTCTGCCATGCCTACTCTCCTGAGTGCTCACAAGACTACTCAATCCCGATCCCGCTGCTAGATAACTGGGTGGTGGCATCAAACTCGTCGGTGTGTGCGAAGACCCCGCGTGGTGGTGAATTGTTGAGCTCAATGGCATATCGCCGGATGTTGGTGAAGTGAACGGGCTAAAAGGAGAAGAATAATTATTTAATGGATTTATTGTTTATTTTCGCACGATTTATCCGTCGACATCCTACTGCCTTCCCCCAATGACGCAGTCGCATTCTTCAATATATCAATCAATGTCGCATTCTGTTCAGCCGTCGACGTGCTCGTCCTTGACGTGGATGGTGGATGTCTCCGCTGGAAATAGTTTATTTATTTATTATTTCTCTCTCTCCCCCCTCACCGGTACATGCTCCCCCTTAATTTGTTTAGAATACTTCTCGACAATTGCCATAACTGAGTCCTCCTCATCGTCGTATGGCGTCGGCAGGTCATGCTGGATTGGAGAATGTACATCGATGAAACAACCGCTCTCTGTTCGCGCCTTCTTTTTACCTGAAATATTATTTATTTATTTATCTATGATATACACTCACGTTGCTGCTTCCGAATCTCCCTCAGTGTTTGTTCACTGCGACGCACGCCTGAAATGATAAAAATAAGTTAACAATAAATTTATTCGAAATAATTAACAAATAAATAAACACTCACGATCTTCAATAGTCTCCGTCAGTCCAGGATTGTCCGCTTCGAGTTCCAGTTTGAATTTAGTTACTTGTTCATGTAACTTCCGTTGATATTTCTCGACTAAATCGTGCATACTCGTAGCAATCTTCACTTTTTCATCCGAGTCGTTCAGGATCTTCTTGTATTGCTGGAATAAATAAAGATTTATTTATTATTGAGATGGTTAAGGGGATATTGGAAAGGGATATTTACATTCTGAATGTTTGAGTACTCGGCTGTTCGATCACTTTCGGAGATGTTTGGTGCACGTGTGAAGGCGTTTTTCACGTTTTCTTCGTGCCGATCCAAGGCGTCTGAAATGGGTTTGAATTATTTATTTAATTATTTAATTGAATTTAATTCAATTTTTAATATTCCTACTTTGAACTTGTAAATCCAACGTTCGCAACTCTGTAAATCGATTTTTCAACTCTTCTGGGAGCGGATCGATTACTAAAAAAATTTAAAATATTTTTAAATTATTAAAATTTATATAAAATCACTTACATTCAAGGAAATCTTCTAAATACAGCATTTCTTTATTTGACAAACGATTATTTGTAATTTAAATAACCAAAATGTCAAAAAACGGTGATAAAACAATGGCAACGGCGTCAAAATAAGCTTCATCACAGAAGCGTCACGTAGTTTGTAATCTATTTTGCAGAGAAACGCAGCACCGAAGCACAAAATAAAATATTGTGAACTAAATTAATTTATTCGTTTCATTCATTAAAACGAGGTTAGAATTTTCGAATTTATACATGCCATTTGTGAAATAAATATACAAATAATTAAGTAAAATACATGAAAGGCATACAACCATTAAAGCTAATAATACTTTCCAATGGATCACAACCCTAGAGCTCGATTTCTCATAACATTTCTATCTCATAAATTCAATATTCGATTCAAATAACTATAAAATAGCAAAATAAACAACAATAATAATATACAATAAATCACGTATGCGCCGAAGCAGACATGCCTGCTTCTCTCTGAGCTTGTCGCACGGCTATTTGAAGACACTTGACCCATTCCAAACTGTGATTCGCATCCTTCGCCTGAATGTCAGTGGTTACATTTAAAATGTGGAATATGGCATTGTTGCAAGGGTTTTATTGATCTTAAATTCTTCTCTCAAAACATCTCTCCTCTTTCCAAAAATCTTAAAAGTGTCGATGTATTGTCATAACATTAAAATGAACATAATTCCATCATTCACCTTCAACACAAAACTATGATCATCCGTGAATATCTCAAACGCGCGTGGCAGTGTGGTGCGATTTTTTCCTCCGCGATATGACAATGAGCGGACACCGCGCACCGTGCGAAGATCGATTGCTGGTGGGATTGCGTATTGGGTTAGGGGCTGCAGAGGGAAGGTATTTTTATTATGTTCTGTTTTATTTTACATCTTTGTGACTCTCGGAGCGATATGTAAGCGCCGCTGTTGACAAAGTGAAATATTTCGTTTGCCAGCGTTTGAATAGTCGCCAACTAAACAGTCTCCATTAATCCATTAATTCTCCCCTACCGTCCCCTCTTCTCCTTCAACTGTCCCTCCAGCACGGGGCAATTAACATCGCGATTGATCACTGTTAACACTCGTTCTGGATGCGAGCACGCGTAACACGACCATTGGGCTGATTGAACTTGGGAAAAGGTGTCGAAGTACCCATTGCTGGAGAGTTCTTTTAGGAGATGTTTACGGTCCTGGGTTTATTTTATTTTATTTTTAAAATATATTAAAATACTTTGATCGTGGGAAATGCGGATGTAACGAGGGTTGAGAATGTGCGATTCTTTGTCACTTGAGGCGACAAATGGTTCCAACACTCTTTCAATAAGATCACTTGATTATCGTCCTGGCCTAACATTGCTCCCGTTTGTTGTGCCTGGAAAGAATTGCAGATTAAATATTATAATAATGATAATAATAATGATAATAAACAAACCTGTAGATGTAGAAACATTAAATGAAGCCACAAATGTGGATAATGTGTTTTAATAGGAAATAGCTGCAAATTAGACACATGATTTGTGTACAAACAATGTTCCGTCATTATGTGACAGCCAAAATGTATTCTCATTCTCCGATGTTTCGTATGACCGATATCTGGAATGTTTATTATACTTTTTATTGTTTTTATTTATTCGAACCCTCGATCGTACACTGAAATGGGATTGCAAAGTGTTGACTGATGCTAAAGATGTAATCCCGAATCTTGTCCCTGTGCTTCTCGCAGAATTGTTTCACGGCGTCTTTGTCCTAAAGTAATATTGAAAGAATCAAATTTCAACGAATACAAACAACCTCCAACATCCCATCGGCCGTATGGGCCCTAACTCTCCTCGATTCCCGCATTGATCCACGATTTAAATCTTTTGATTCAGCGAACGATGAAGTCATTGAACGCGTTGCAGGTGGAAGAACTGAAATATTAATATTAATATTTATTTATGTTAAACCAACTCTGTGTCGTGGTCATATTATCCGCTCCAAAAGTCGTAACGATCGCACTTTGGGTGTACTGATCGGGTCCGATTTGATTACTGGACAGAACTTGGCGAATCTGCGCGGCCGTTAATGCATTTCGAGCGGGGATTTGTCGAATGCGGCCGGTGCGATTTGACTGAATTAGTTTAGTTATTAATTATTATTAATTATTATTATCACCTGCACAAAATACGCCGGCGCCTTATCCTGTTTCGCATTCTGAGGTGGAGGTGGGATCGCAATCAAAGTGTTCTGATTTGGCAACAAAGTTTCGGTCATTGTCAACTGTTGAACGAATTTGCTTTGGTCCGTTTGACTAAATAATAATAAAATAAAATAAATTTTATTTTTTATAATTCAACAAACCTTTCACCCCTGTTCTCCCCAATAGCAATCGATTGCCGCTGTTTCCCAACTGTTGGTGGCCGAGCAATTGATGTTGGAGAACGCGCTGGAATAACATTATTTAAATTTATTATGTGATGTTTCAATGATAATTTATAAGATCTCAGTTCTTCTCTCGTATTGGTCATAAATTTAATACATGTGCATTTCCCGTCACTCACCAAAGATGGCCCTCTGACTGCCGCCAGCCACATTCCCCTTATCCTGTTGTTGTTGTTGCTGGACATAATGTCTCGATGAATGAGCCGAATGTTGATGTGCAGTTGATGCGGAATGGGCACTGCTATGAAATGGACTGCCACGAATGGGCTTGCGAAGAATGTCCACGGGGGAACGACGCACGGATTGGGGTGTGTGACGTGCCATGGACAGCACGAATGGTTCCTGAATAGTTTTATTAAAGAAGTATTTACAAAAGTAAATTAAAGAAATCTGATTTCAGCGATATTTTTCAACAATATTGACAATAAACAGTGATGTTTTAAAGGAAATCCATTACAATCAGTAACGTGCTCCTGCACTCCGAATGTAATGCCGTTCCCGTTAAAAGCAAATTCAATGAAAACAACCCACATTCATCTTCCCCTCATCACTCTCATCCGGGTCATCCGTTCGTTGTTCATTGAGTGTCTCATCATTATCATTCGCCTCATGCAACGACGGCAGTGTGCCCTGTGTTGTGCAACTGTGTCGACTGTTACTTGTCTCGCGGGATGCGCAGGCTGTGCAGGGGGTTGTTCTCCTGGGAAGGGGGAGGGGTTTGGATTTATTTATTGGATTACCGATTTAGATTGAGACTTCCGTAGCTGATACTTCGCTGCTTTGATGCGTCGAAATTGGGACTGGTGGAATTGTCAGCAGTGACATTCTCGGCCTGATTATTATAGTTGATCCGTGATCCCGACTTAGTAATCTGCTCCGACGAGGACAGATTCTTGAGACTATTTCTCGTTGCCTCATCAAAACTAGAACAATAAATAATTCAAATAAATATTTCAATATAAAACATCCATACCTGCACAAATCCCTAATCCTAACAAACGTCGCTCGGGCATTAGCCAGTACCGAGAACTTCTCAATACTGCTCAAATCAGGCCTCACAATATTCGGCCAGTCTTCTGCTAAATGTTCCACTTCTTTCAAGAGAATTCGCAATGTGGATGGATCTGATCGTGTGCACTCGGTTAGGAAGTAGCGAAGTGCTTCCGAGGCATTTGACTGGATTGGGGATTGTTGTTTTATTATTTATTTTATTGAACAAACCTCGGACAGGCGGCCAACTGCGGAAATGATTTTCACTGCGGTTGAAATATTCGTCGCGGAGGTACGCATCTCGCACATTTCGCGAAGTGCTGGTAGCTCGCCTAAAATATGCAAAATAATAATAAAATTAAAATAATAAAATAATACCCCTCAGTGCCATCGTGTGTTTATCAGCGACCATCGAAAGGAAAATCGTGAGAACAGCTGTACACGCAGCAGGAATTGAAGCGCATTTACTGAATCGCCATACGTGTGGAATTAGAAGCTGGAATGATATTTAAATATTTATATTGCGATGTAATATTTTTCACTCTGATTATTAATTCTCAAAATCTTCTCCAAAACCCAAAATCAATTCAAATAAAACACAAATATCCCCCTCCCCACCTCCGATCTGCTATTAGCAATCATACTGCACAGTTGCAGCAGTGACAGCATCTCTGCACTATCACACTCATTCATCACTGATAACAAGGATGTCAGCTGTGCGTGGAACGGCTTGGGATTGTGCAGGTATACCTGGAATATTAAATGGATAATAAATAATAAATATACTTGTGGTAGCACGCGCAATAGACTAGTATTCCCTCTCGTAATACTAAGTATCAGTTGAAGTGAGTACTGACTCAACAGAGCACCATTGTTGATCGCCGCTAGGGATAGATAACTGCTCGTGCTACGTATTAGATCTGCATTATTCGATGACAACACACGCACGGCCACTGGGATCACTACCGTCATTACGGTCGAGTTGCTGTAAAACTGCAGAAGATTGGAATTTGTTGTTGTTGTTTGGTTCGAATTGTTTATGGATTTACCAAAAATAGACAGCTCAGGAGATCGGATGCAATTTTCGTGTATGGTGTCGCCATCTCACTACCGGTACAGATCTCGAGCAACTCTACTAATGAATTGCAGTGTATTTCGATTGTTTGAGTTTCACTGAAATTGAGCAGTTTGAATTTCATAAAATTGAAAAATTTTATTATTTGGTCGTTTTATTCTAGATGTTTTGGCCAATTTTCAAAGGTAGCAAATCACTTTCTGAAAATTACGATACTGGCCTATCTTGTGTTTAAAAAGTAAAAATTAAAGTCACGATTTACATCGGGTAAATTTTTGACGTTTTGACCAAATTTCAAAATTGTTAACATGTTCCCCCTTCAACATATCAATTTTCACAGCAATAAAACAACGTGAACAAACAAATCAAATAAAATGCCCTCACCGTATCGCCGACGTAATTCTCGCCAGACAAATCTCCAGCACACACTGTGTATTCGCATTATTGTGAAACTCGGACGACTTTAGAATTCGTTTTAAAATCATAAAAATATTCGCTAAATCGCCGACGATTTCATAGTCGCTCGTGTTAAATAATTGACCCGCCTTGGCCAGTTCGCCGCTTTCCAGAACATTTAACAATAATGCGGCCGAGGCGTTATTTTGCGCCATTTAATTCTTATTTTTAACCCATTTAAGAAATTCTCTGAAATACACACTGTATTTGTGAAATAAATTGCAGGTCAATGGGACAGGCAACCGAAATAACTGTCTTATCGTCATAAAAGGTGCGCGCGAGCAGCTTGCACGTCATATTTATTCCGACAGTTAAGCAGTGAGAGCACTGTGCGAGTAAACACACACACACACACACACACACACACACACATACACACGCACATCACTATTTACAAAACAGAGTGCGCCAAACACTCGTGGCAAATGCAGGGAGAAGATACTCGCAATATAGCAATTTTGGTCACACAATTGGATTTAGTGGAATGTGTTTAATGATTACTCATAATACGAATAAAATAATAAAAGTGCAAAACCAGTTTTACACATAAGATTGATGAATGACACGAGGTGTTGCGTGTTGCAAATTGTAAACACGAAAGTTATGTGCTGTTTTTTGTGCTCAGTGAGCTGAAATTGCGTTACATTGCTTGTTGCACATTATATTTGGCAAATGAAACACACTCACACACTCACACATTCACACACACTCACACACTCACACACACACATGTGCGCTAGAGCAAGGTCATACATACACACACGATATCTGTATCTGTACAGGAGATACACATTTTCCTGACAGACTTTCTTGTATATCTCAAATGGTAGCGGTGTTATTTACACAAATTGGGTGCGCGGAATGAAAAGAAATCATAAATGTGTGAATGCTAGAAATAATAATCACCGATGTTAAGATACTTGACGGCGACATCAAAATGCAAGATACTAATGATATGCGTATTATTAATGTCAACACGGGAAGCATTTGTAGCAGAATTACAGAGATTTGTAACTGTCGATGTGTATGGTGGTTGTTCAAAGAATCAATGTGACGATTGTGATGAATTATTAAAAAAGAAGTATTGGTAGATTGATATATTTTATTATAATAATATATATAAATCACTCATATTCCATGTTCCACATCTCCATCGAGATCGCCGTCTGCACGGAGAAGTTCGCACGTTTGAATAACTGGTTTGTGCCAATCGTGTTAAAGGATGATATCTATAGAGATATTGTGCCGAAGAATGGTTACATTGCTGTTGATATATTCGAGAGTATGAAAGAACTGAGGGAGTATCGAACTTCGTTATTTATAACAACATCAGACCGCATTGAGGGAATATTTCCCGTTGGAGACAAATGTACAAACATCATTGACACATACAGCGATGATCATCATTTTGGACGAACAGATGCATATTGTAACCTTTGTGAGAAATTAAGAACACTAAATCCAACAATTTCGACAATAAAAAGTGATATTGTTAGCTGGTACGATGGACCGGGAGTTTGTCGACGATATTCACTCACACTTTATTCGAGATTACGACATTTTCTTGTTTTTGTTTATCAAGATGTCACGAAATTGGAGTATTGGGATGTATGGAGATATATCTGGTCACTTTTTTAAATGAATTTTAGCCTTGTCCATGTTTTCTTTCACATTTTACAGTTTCTGTGATAATCTTAAAACAGTTTCGTTATTTATACAAGTTTATTGTAGTTTTTGCTCGGTGCATGGAAAATAAATAAATCTACATAAATAAAACATATCGATGTAAATCTAAATTTGCGGAGGACAGCACCGAAATGTGGAAAATGTAAGAAATCATTGCAAATTTTGAATGCCCTCGAGTAAACATTATTATGACAAAATCGTTTAAGAGAAACAGCGCAGAAAGAAGCAATCACAGATAAATATTAATTTCTCAAATTTCAATTGAACAAAATAAAACATAAATAAGAAACCTTATTATGGTCACAACGTATTTTGGCAAATGTTGCATTGTAAAATAATAAATAATAGCCAATTAATCAAATCCCAACAAGCTCTGTTCATTGCCCACATTCATATGACTCGTACCAACACCTTGTTGCGCTTCTTTGATCCTTTTCTGTCGCTCATAATTCTCCCTTCGAATACATTTCGGACAACTACGCCCCTTCATACAGGACGTGTGTAACACGCTGTAGCATTTGCCACACTGAAATGGGGTGGAATATTATTTATTATGAATTACACCGAATATAGATCATTGTTTTTCGAGGAAATTATATAATTCCAAAATATTTGGATGTTTCGTGGGAAATTTTGAAACCTGGCTCATCCCATTGAACCAGTGACAAGATTTCATACATATTTTGAAACCATATGCATATTTCTGCATAACTCCCTCACACTCCCCCCTCCTCCTCCCATCCCCCAACATACCCGATACGTAGTATCCGTCTGAAACGGGTACAGTATCTGTGAATGATTACATATCTCACAGATAAAACCCTTCTGTGCACACAGACGACATTCAAAGACATGACTCTGTGCGTGTGTGAGCACCGAGGATAGATGCAGGGCTAGGGAGCCGCTCTGAACCGCGTGCAGGTCCTGAATGTGAATGTTATTTAGTTATTGTTATTTATTTACATTAATCGAATACAAGTGAATGTCATCGTACAAATACTCCTTCGGCCACATTCGTTTCCTCAAATCCTCAGCCACCGATTCTTTACACGTTAACAAATAAACGGCAACAAGTGATAAGCGTTCGCGGAGTTTCTAAAAATTAAAATTAAATAAATAAAACAAAATAAACCCACAAAAATATTCATCATTACACTCGAATGTTCATACAGCGTCGGATTGCATTGGTCAATTCTGATCAATGGTCTGTCGGCCACATGATCGAGGAAGGCACGGGAGGCGCGGGATACTAGATAATAAACAATAAATAAATATAAATATAAATAATAAAATTAAAATAAATAATAATAATAATACCTTTTCTCAAGCTCGTATCCCAAGACTGAACTAGTCTCGCAGGCACAATTAACGCGTCGTCTCGGTGACAGTCGCCGCAGTAATACAGGCCATCGAAGGAGCACACTCTGCAAAATAATAATATTTATTATTAATTTATTCCAAACATACTTATACTCATCAAACCCTCCCCCAATGAGTCGTCGACAAGTAGGACATTTGAATTGTTGCTTATCAAGTCCTCTCTCATTAGCAACTTTGCTTAAAAGACGGATTCGATGTGCATTCTGATTGTCCCACTCTGTTGCTGCGGATATTGCATCGTGTCCAGATATGATCTCGAACTCATCATCAGGATTCTGAGATATCTTAATTATATTGAATTTCGCATCAAACTTACAACATTTGCAACAGCTGTAGATGTTGTTGGTTGAATTAGTGAACTATCGTGTGCCTAAAAATAAAATAATAAATCAATCAATAATAAATTAATTATAATAAATAAATAAAACACTCACCGCCACAGCATACTCCGTACACTGTTCATTAATACTATCATTAAACGCCGTTTGATTCTTCGACAATTTCGTTGGCGTCAATTCATCCGTATCACCTTGATCCACACGTTGCTCATAATCCACGGCAGTTTGTTGTTGATGATTCTAAGGAAGGAAATAAATAAATTATAAACAACAAAACCTTCAACGCATTGGCCAGCACTGTGCCAAAGCTCTGTTCCTGTCCATAATCGGAGCTTTCACTTGCATTACTTCGCAATCTCTCTCTCTCAATATTCTCATAGAATCCACTGGACGATTCCGTCCGATTTCTGGTTGGCGACTCTGTTGACACCTCACTGTCATCTCGATCCCCGCTCGCCCAACTGCGACCCGCGAGGGAGTTGCCTGGGGGTGAAATTATAAATAATAATAATTAATAATAATAAATACCATGCAGGCGACTCGTGACAAAACTGTTCTCCCCATCATTTTGAGTAATTGAAGTGTCATTCAATGTTGTATTCAAATCTCCGACTTCGTTTTGTGTTTCTTCTTGTTCTTGAGAAGGCTCTTTATATTCCTCGGGTGTTGGTGGTGTTGGTGGTGTCGACCAACCGGGCTTTGTGGAATATACGTTTGGATCGGAGACTACTTCGTTTTCGATTTCTTTTGAACTTTGACTTTTATTCAATGTCGACGTGATTGCGTTTTCGACTTTCTCCAAAACATTATCGATAAAACTTGACTTTCTCTCATCTTCGTCAGTTTTTCTTTCGAATTCAAACGGTTGGCCGAGCTCGTTACGCACAATTGATTGGACTTTTGGTAGCGTTGACTTTTGAATTGTTAGATTTTCCTCCGATTTATTATTAATGATTTCTTCCTTTTGTTGCGACTCTGTCCCGGAATCCACTTCATTTGTCTCATCCGGCGTCCTTTTCGTGTCCACATTTACATCGTTCTCCGATTTCTCATGTTTGTTCTCCTCCACTTTTGCGCTACTTCTCTTACTACTTCGATGAACTTTCGTTAGACCCGTACGTTTGCGGCGAACGATAACCTTAATACAGAAAATAATAATTCATAAATAATAATAAATTTAAAATGAAATAATTAAATAAATAAACAACTACCGCTTTGCCAACAATATTCTCCCTCTCGCCAACACTATCCCTCCCTTTCACCGGCGACGGCGCTCCATCCATGCCCATTGCAATACCGGACTCATTTGTTTCAACTCGTCCCAGTTCTTCATCATTATCATTACTTGTCGTCATTGAATTCGTGCCTGAATGATGGGAATAATAATAAATTATTGAAATAATACCCGAAGTAGCTGTCGGCGCCAAACCCAACGTCTTCATAACTTCATTAAACCTAAAATCCATTTTGAAAAACAATATTTTAAATTAAATAAAATAAAATGAATTAATTAAATAAACCAACCTCGTATCCATTAAACTCATATGTGACAGTGTGCTCGCAGTGTCGTCGAAGTCTGAGTTGTCCAACTGAGTGCGCATGGGCACACTGCGACCGCTGGTGGATGCTGAAAAGGAGAATGAAATATTTATAAATAATAATAATAATTATTATTATTATAAGAACCAGCGAGTCGGCCCTGCATTGTGCGACCGTCGTCGTCATCGAGTCCGTCAAACTCCAACGCGGATATCGCCACGTCGCCGTCTTCTGGAATGTCCTCCATTTGAACCATGCCACCGCCGATTGGTGTCGCTGCCGAGCGTGGTGGCATGCCTATTTTTGTGTATGTTTATTTGATTTGTTAGTCTACCATCATTTAACAATCCGGCGAACTTCAATGGTGTTGGTGTCCAAGTGTTTAATAGTGCACTGTTCACGGGCGCGTTTATCGGCAGTTTTGAGAGACCCTTCATATAGCTGATGAGTATTTCAATCTGCTCGAAGTCCCTCAGATACGAGTACCCATGGTAGAATTGTCTGAGAGGATTGGTTTGGTTTTATTGTTTTATTTTTAATTATCATGATATTTAGTTCCAATTACCAAAAATCAAATAAATCACCCTACCTGACAGACGGTCGATCTCTGGCAAATGCACTGATATAATGCTCCATGACTCCTTCATTTAATGTGATTCGCACCCAGACCTGGAGTAACAATAATAAATAATAAAACCCGTATTTACCCTTGCGCGTCCAATGTCATTCTTAATCTGTGTGAGCCGTTTAATCTGCGACAAGACATTTCTGTGTGAAAACTTGCTCACAAATGGCCAGAAATTCTAAATAGATTTTAAAGAATTCTTTTCTAAAAATACACAAAATACCGGTTCCGGATACTTGGACATTTGCGTGCCGCGAATGAAATATGCCTCCTTCAGTCCATGAATGAACACGGCTTCGATGACATTACAAATCGCGCTGACCACATCTCTGAATATAAATATTAAATAAAATACATCAGTTTATTTATTTATTTATAATATTTTCACTCACGCTTGCAACGGATCAGTACTTCCATTGTCCCGATCCTTCAATGCGCACTTGACAATTGCGGCAAGTTCGTGCGTCAGCTCGCGTTTCACTTCGGCCGCTGTGGATGCCATGTAGTTAAATGTTTTTCAAATTGTTAACACAATGAATGGGCATAGTTCGCACGCACTCTGCTGGGAATCCGATAAATAATCGCTTGTTACATAACACCGTGTTAATATTTGTCTCCCATTTATTTGTTGATGAATACGCATTTATTTATGTTTGCACGTGAATTGGAAGTATTTGAATGAACAGACAGTCTCTTGCAAAAAGAGATTTCCTATTCGTAAAATTTGCAATATCGCAAATTTGTGTGCGTCACGTTTTGTGATTTGTCAGTTTCTTAATTTCTATTTTGGCGAAATGTTCCCATTTTCATTAATAAATCGTTTCATTTCAGGCATTCTAATTTTCTCTTTCGCTTCTCTTCATCAATACAACAAAATGGTCTGCGTGCCGTGCATCGTCATCCCCGTCGTGCTATGGATATACATGAAATTCATCCAACCATTAATTATGAAGGTAGATTTGGTCATTCGATTTATTATTTATTTTAGTTATTATTTATAATTTTATTTTTATCAACGTTATTCTTCCCATTTTCAGTACGTGCCTGAGCGGTATCGCACATGGCTCGATGGTATATTGTATCCAACGTGTCCAATGAAACTCGAGAAGAAAGCTAAAGTTGACGGGTGCGATAATGAAACTGAAAGTGAGACGCGAAAAAGTTGCGAAACAACAGACAATGGATGTCCAGTGAAGACGAAAAGGGAAAGTGATAAGAAAATCGATTGAGTTTCATAATTTTTGTGATTTCCTATTTATTTATTCGTTTTATATATGCGCGTCTTAATTCCACTTTTTGATTCATGGATATTGATTTCGCGGATTTCTAAATTATTTTCACTTTCTAGTCGTCGTATATGAATGTTTGTCAAATGTGTTTTCGAAAATATCGAATAACATAATTTCATTCACACTAAGCGACGAGTGTAGGCTAAATCTACATTGTATCTGTACAAACATAACCTTCTGATAACTAATCATGACACAGCATTTATGTTTACAGTATTCGCTTTCATAGTGTGCTTGGCACAAAAATGATGCTTAATGGTAATTAATTCCTCCTTGAACAGTCACAAGGCACTCGCAACAGAAAAACAGTAAGCGAGAAATTATTGTCAGATAAAATAAGTAAAAGCCGCAAAATAGAACAATAAATGTCACGCCGTCTCCGCGTTGGTGTATCGTGGGGTTGGAACAACACCGTGGAATGTATGGCGAATCCTGATTCGTCCATTTGTTTAGCAAATGGACGGAGATTCGAACGTTTTGTATTGAGTCAATTCAAGGATCAAATCGAATTGGTTAAATTACCCGAATTCGAATATGGCGTTTATTCTAACGGTAGTGTTATTTTTATGTATTTTCTAATGTATTTTTTGCATTTTTCCAGGCACGTTCACAGGTGACCTGGGCGCGATACTCGACGGCACCGTGGACACATTAATGGATTCATTTATTATGTCATCCAGAAAAATTCCAATGTTCGATCAAGCAGTTCCTTTCATGAAACCTACGCTTGCATTCCTCACAACCCCCAAACCGGTGCGTCTCGCCGGTTTGTATAAATTATTTGGACCATTCAATTGGCGCGTTTGGCTTCTTGTCGCAATCTGCCTTTGTATTTTATCTGTTGGCGACAGACTCGTAAAATTATTTCAAGAAAATAACGGACAAATAAAAACATCTGACATAATTCACGCGTTAACTGCGGATACCTCGAATGCAGACAACATCCGTCCATCCACAGTAACCCAGACAATGCTCATTGTACTGTACATAATTGCTGTGACAACATTCACCGCCGCATATCAGGGCGCACAATTGCAAACATTAATGGTAGACGACGCGTATATTTATTCAATGGACGAGGTCATCCAGCAAATTTCTACGGGCGAACGTCAACTGGTCGTTGAATCTGTCGGCTACTATTTCACCGACAAAATACAATACGCACGTGACAGAAACGATTCCAATGAAATGACTGTTTTCGCGCGATTGGCACGAGCCACGGAAAATAATCCGATTATTTCATATGAAAGTACAACTAGTGTGGAGGACATGTTGGATGGAGTGTCTCGGAATAAATATATTTTTATGCACATGACCCACATGATGGAGGACACGCTGAGACAGGCTAATCGCCGAAGTTATCAAGCATGTGATGTTTTTGATTTAATAAACGTGGACGATGGACTCGAGCACTGGCTTGGTGTGTTATTCTTGTTATTCAGTTATTATTTGTTAGGAATGCTATTCCGCCGCGGCGACCGGCAGACCCGGAGCAGGCTAAATGACATGATTCTATCCATGTATGGTGTCCAGCAAACAATTGCTGATGCAGCCAGTGACCTGGAATGTGCAGCCGCGTTGAGATCGAACTGGCATCCGCAGGTACACACACACACACACACGAATAATAATAGGTTGGATACGAAAGAATCTCGTTATACGATGTATCCACATTGCTACTGGTATATGGCGTTGGATGCATTTTGACAATGTTCTGCTGCGGATTGGAGAATGTGTACAGACGGCAGTTTGGACACCGGAGACCGTCTGTTCGCCAACATGACACAATCGCACGAAAGGTGCACATTGACTTGCAATCGGTGGATAGACAAGACGACATACAATTCGAGTACTTGTTAGAGCATGAAATCGATTTAAATCGATTAAAACATTATTTCGATACTGCAGTAAGGAAGAGTTATGTTGTTCGCATTTGATTTCCCAACACGATTCGGCATTCATGATTTGACACAAAAAATATTTGTTCTTATCTAAAAGAAATTTTATTATTTAATGTATTTCTAAACGCTTTTCACATCTTCTAGTCCCGGGCGTATATTTTACAGAAATATTTTTCGTTGAAACATCAAATAAATTAATTCCGGCGACAAAGATTTTAGTAACCCTCCTGTACAAACATTCCAAAAACTATCGACACACACGTCCTTTCTGTTTGCATTGTTTCATAATTGACCCTTTCTGTTGACAATTGTGTTGCACATTCATTATTCCAGTAACCCTACACCTGCAACAGAAACAAGAAATTATTGTTAGACAAGTAAGCGTTGAAGAATAAAGAATAAAATGCCACGCCGTTTACGCGTCGGTTTATCTTGGGGTTGGAACAACACCGTGGAATGTATGGCGAATCCAGCTTCGGCTATTTGTTTAGCGGATGGACGGACATTCGAACGTTTCGCACTGACTCCAGCGGCGGATCAAATCGAATTGGTTGATTTAACGGGAATGGAATATGGAGTTTATAAAAATGGTTGTTTTGTTATTTTTATTTACGTTTATTAATAATAATAAATTATAAAATAATTTGTCAAGGAACCTTCACCGGCGACCTTAGCGCAATAATTGACGGAACTGTGGACACTTTAATGGACTCATTTGTCATGTCAGCCAGGAAAAGTCGCTTCTTCGACCAAACAGTTCCGTTCATAAAACCAACATTCGCATTTCTCACAACCCCAAAACCTGTGCAACTCTCCAGTTTGTATAAATTATTTGGACCATTCAATTGGCGCGTTTGGCTTCTTGTCGCAATCAGCCTTTGTATTTTATCTGTTGGCGACAGACTCGTAAAACTGTTTCAAGAAAAAAACGGAAAAATCAAACGATCCGAAATATTTCACGCTCTAACTGTCGACACTGAACATGCAAATTCCATCCGTCCATCCACTGCAACGCAGACAATGCTCATTGTACTGTACATAATTGCTGTGACAACATTTACCGCCGCATATCAGGGCGCATTACTGCAAACATTGTTAGTGGATGAGCCGAACATATACTCCGTGGACGAGGTCATCCAACAAATTGAGAACGGTGAACGTCAATTGGTCGTCGAAAGTGTGGGGTATTATTTCACCGATGAAATCGAACACGCACGTGAAATGAACAACTCAAATGACATGTCGGTGTTCGCACGACTGGCGCGCGCCACGTCGAACAATCCAATAGTATTTTACAAGAATGAAACGGACGCGTTGGACGGTGTGGCAATGAATAGATACATCTTATTGCACATGACACACTTGATGGAGGACACGTTGAAAGTTGCAAAGTATCGATCTTACGAGCAATGCGATCAGTTTGATTTAATACACGTCGATGATGATAGCGAACACTGGCTTGGTTATTTTGAAATTATTTTATTTATATAATATTATTATGAATTAGGAATGCTCGTGAGACGCGGTGACCGGCGATCCCTGAACACACTCAATAACATAATTCTATCCATGTACGGACGCCAACAGGCAATGGCTGATGGCGCCAGTGATCCAGAATGTGTAGCTGCGTTGAGATCTAACTGGCTCCCGCAGGTACACACACACCCACCCACACACACCCACACACACACACACACACACACGCACACACACCTTCATAACAGGTGGGATACAAGCGAATCTCCTTATACGATGTGTCCACATTACTCCTCACCTATATCATAGGATGCATTCTAACAATATTCTGCTGCGGGCTGGAAAGTGTGTTCATTAGACACAGGACTCCGACTGTTCAGCAGAATAACTCGTCCCCACGGAAAGTGCACATTGAGCTACAACCTGTGGATGGAGATGGAGTTATACGGCTGGAGTATTGTTTGATATACGAAATCGATTTGGAGAAATTACAACAAGATATACATACTGCTATTAGAAGAAATTATATTACAAGAATTTAATTAGTTTTCTTTAACTATTAATAATAATTTATTATTATTATTCATATCCCAACAATGCATATCTACCAATTAGTTATTTAATATCCAATATTACAAACACCATTTTTGCAACAGAACAAACAAGCAAGATAACATTTATCAAAGAAACAAACAAACCCTATAATTGCTTCCACCATGCACAGTAACTCGACACCAATTCTGCAACCAATTCACACATATCTCCACCAGCAAGGTAAATAGTTCAATTATTTCATGCGATAAGAACTGATAAAATCTCCAGCAATGCAACTCAACACAACCATGCCCCGTCTGCGTGTCGGTGTGACTTGGGCGTTGGACAACACGCTCCAATGTATGGCGAATCCAGCTTCGGCAGTATGTTTAGAAGATGGACGGGCATTCGAACGATTTGCTATGAGTCGGGCAGCAGATCAGTTGGAGTTGGTGGATTTGACGGAGTTGGATTATGGAGTTTATCAAAATGGTTGGTTGGGGTTTGGAGTTGTTTATTCTTTATCGAAGGTACCTTCAACGGCGACCTTGGGGCGATACTCGACGGAACTGTGGATACTCTAATGGACACGTACGTGATGTCAGCGAGGAGAAGTCGTTTCTTCGATCAAACAGTGCCATTCATAAAACCCACATTTGCATTTCTCACCACACCAAAACCCGTGCGAATTGGCAGCTTGCGTAAATTATTCGGCGCGTTCACATTACGTATTTGGATTATGATTGGCATCTGTTTGTGTATGTTGTCGTTGGGTGAGAGAGTCGTAAAGCTTTTACATACGAAATGGAAAGACAAGAGACTTCGAATAAACGTATCCTCAGTGCTTCACGCGTTAACCGTCGATAATGAACATGCAAATACTCTCCGGCCATCCAGCATAACACAGACTCTATTTATTGTATTATACACAATCACTGTGACCACATTCACGGCGGCATATCACGGTGCATTACTTCAAACAATATTAGTGGACGACGCCCACATTTATTCAGTAGATGAACTCATCCATCAAATAACTACTGGAGAACGACAGCTGATTGTTGAAAGTTTCGGATATTACTTCACCGACGAAATCGACTACATGAGAGAGTTGAATGATTCGAGTGATATGAGTATGTTCGCGAGACTGGCACGCGCGACGGAGAACAATCCGATTATTGAGAATGAGAATGGAACAGAGGTGTTGGACGGTGTGGCGAAGAATAAATACATCTTAATGCACATGACACATTGGATTGAGGACATGTTGAAACTGGCCAATTATCGAACGTATGATCAGTGCAATGTTTTTGATTTAATACATGTGGATGATGGCAGTGATCATTGGCTTGGTGCTGTTATTGGCATTGATTTTGATTATTTATTTTAGGTATGCTGGTTCGCCGTGGCGATGGGAAAACTATGGCCATCCTTAACGACATAATTCTATCTGTATATGGTCGCCTACAAACAATTGCTGATTCGGAAAATGACAATCCGGAATGTGCCGCTGCGTTGAGGTCAAACTGGCAGCCGCAGGTATTGTTGGACACACACACACACACACCTTCCTAACAGATGGGCTACGAGCGAATCACATTATATGACATGTCTGCATTATTGCTTGCATATGGCGCTGGATGCATTTTAACAGTGTTCTGTTGCGGATTCGAAGCATTGTGCAGACTTTTCGTGGGATGTTTTGATAGGAGACCGACTGTGCAGTCAAGTGACTCAATGTCAAGAACTGTGTGCATTGACTTACAATCGACGGACGGACGGAAAGATGTGCATTTTGAATATTTATTAAATGATTCAGTTGATTTGAACATATTAAAACAAGAATTTGATAATGTTGTGCGACGACATCGCAGAACACGAATTTGATTTGATCTCTTTAAATAATATTGATGCACGGTACCATTGATGCGCGATTTGACATGTTTAGCAATGTCACTAACATTGAATAATGCACAATATGCGATCATTTTCCAAAGCAAACAACATAAGCCAAAACGTGCACGCCCAACATTTACTCGTAATTACAGTAATTGTATAAACACGACTACTTGACACTCAATACACTCAATCAACAGTGATAATAATAAAAATAATAAAATTGAATCCAACAAAACCACTAGAATGAAGTCCCCCGGCTCGTCTACGTGTCGGTGTCACTTGGGCGTTGAACAACACGCTCGAATGTATGGCGAATCCAACTTCGTCCGTGTGTTTAGCAGATGGACGGACGTTCGAGCGATTTGCACTTAGTCGAGTTGCACAACACCTGGATTTGGTTGATTTAACGGAATTGGATTATGGCGCGTATTCGAATCGTGTTTTGATTATTTATTCGCATTGTTCATTTCATTTGTTTGTCAAGGCACATTCACCGGCGACTTCGGGGCAATAATCGACGGAACCGTGGATACTTTAATGGACACATTCGTCATGACTGCACGTAGGAGTCGCTTCTTCGACCAAACAGTTCCGTTCATAAAACCAACATTCGCATTTCTTACAGCAACGAAACCTGCGCAACTGGCCAGTTTGAATAAATTAGTTGGCGAATTCAGTTTGGGTGTTTGGCTTCTTGTCGCAATCGTTCTATGTGTTTTGTCATTTGGTGGAAGACTGATAACATTTTTTCAATTAAAATTGAAAGAAAAAAACGGCAAAATTAATACTTCTGAAGTAATACACGCGCTAACTGTCGACACCGAAAGTAAAAGCACCGTCCGTCCTTCCACCGTAACTCAGACAACACTAATTGTACTGTATATAATTGCTGTGACAACATTCACCGCCGCATATCAGGGCGCATTATTGCAGACATTGGTTGTAAATGACGTGCAAATGTACTCAGTGGACGAGCTCATCCAGATGGTATCCACTGGCGAACGTCAATTGGTTGTTGAAAGTTTCGGTTACTATTTCACAGATGAAATGGATTACGCACGTGAAATGAATGATACCACTGATATGACACTTTTTGCGAGGTTGGTACGCGCAACGGTAAATAACCCGGTTATTGTAAATGAGAATGGAATTGATGTAGTGAATGGAGTATCAAATAATAAATATATTTATATGCATATGGCACATTGGATAGAGGACATTTTATCTATCGCCAATTACCGAACGTATGATGAATGCAATATCTTTGATTTAATTCATGCCGACGACGGCAGCGATCACTGGCTAGGTTTATTTTTAAAAGTTATTTTATTTATATTAATCTTAGTAATGTTACTCCGACGCGATGATAAAAGAACTATGAATATACTCAATGAAATCATTCTAACCGTCTATGGTCGCCTGCAAACAATTGCTGATGCTGAAAGCACCAATCCTGACTGCGCCGCTGCGTTGAGGTCAAATTGGAAGCCGCAGGTAACACACACACACACACACACGCACACATAACAGATGGGCTACGAGCGAATCTCGTTATACGATGTGTCAACATTATTTCTCGCGTATCTCACTGGATGCATGTTGACAGTGTTTTGTTGCGCATTTGAAACTTTGTGCAGATGGTACAGTGGACGGAGGAGACCGACTGTTCATAGGCATCATTCAAAACCACGAAAAGTGCAAATTGATTTACAACCAGTGGACGGAGAGGACGTTGTCCGGTTTGAGTATTTATTGAAATATGAAATCGATTTCATTCAATTCAAACAAGATGTTGATGCTGCTGTTCGGCGAAATTATGTTACCCGAATTTGATTTCTTGAAATTATATCTGCTTTCCCTAAAATTCTTTACAATTAGCAATTGGCAACTCATATATGGCGCAACATGTATGTTGACAGTATTCTGTTGTGGAGTTGAACATTTGTGCACACGTGCGTTTGGACATCGGAGGTCGCCACCTGTTCGTCCAAATAATTCAATGGCACATAAAGTGTACATTGATTTGCAGTCGGTGGATGGCAATTTACAAGACGCCAATTTTGAGTATTTATTAAATGGTGATATCGATTTGAATAAATTACGAGATCATTTTGATATTGTTATTCGACTGGATTCCGCTGTTCACATTTGATCATTTTCTTGAAAAACCTTGATTTCTTGACATTCACATTGATTTCCTGTGTGTGATTTCCTTTTTAAAATTGTACAATTTTCTCTTATTGAAAATTGTATCGAATCATCATTTATATGTTTATATATTATTTGATGTTCTCCAGGGGTACACTAGTACACTGCCTGGCGTCAGCACTGCCGTATCCCGTTACCTTTTAATGTTTCAAATGATAAATGAAAATGTTTAATAATCACAACAACTTCTGCATATTACGTTACACGTCAACTCTACAAACATAACACATTCACGCCCAGCAGCAGAGTGACATCATCACACATGTTGCTTATCAATGTTTGCCACAGAGTGGTGTATTACAGTAATTACATTGTATTTGTTGAACAGTAACTCGACACATGTCGACACATGTTCTTTCGCACACGCGGAACGGAAACATTTGCGCTACTTGACTACATCATATCCTTCCAATAACTAAAAACCTAATAAATGCACCTCCTCCGTGTCGGTGTATCCTCAGGTTGGAACAACACCGTCCAATGTATGGCAGACTCATCGTCACCAGTTTGTGTGGCAGATGGACGAATGTTCGAGCGATTTGTACTCGGTCAAGTGGCCCATCAAATCGAACTGGTGGACTTGACGCATGTGGGGTTTGGTGTGTATGTTAGTGGTAGGTTGGATTAATAATAATTATTATTTTGGATGTTGGATTAATAATTGATATGGTTTTATTTATTTATTTATCGCAAGGCACATTCACCGGCGATCTGGGTAAAATAATCGACGGAACAGTGGATACTCTAATGGACACATTTGTCATGACGGCTCAACGAAGCCGCGCGTTTGATCTAACAGTTCCATTCTTTAAACCGACACTCGGTTTTCTCACAACACCAAAACCGCTGCAACTCGCCAGTTTGCATAAATTATTCGGCGCGTTCAATTGGCGCGTTTGGATTCTTATCGCAATCGGCCTTTGTATTTTATCTGTTGGCGACAGACTCGTAAAATTGTTTCAAGAAAAAAACGGACAAATAAAACTATCTGACATAATTCACGCGTTAACTGCGGATACCTCGAATGCAGACAACATCCGACCATCCACAGTAACCCAGACAATGCTCATTGTACTGTACATAATTGCTGTGACAACATTCACCGCCGCATATCAGGGCGCACAATTGCAAACATTAATGGTAGACGACGCGTACATTTATTCAGTGGACGAGGTCATCCAGCAAATATCCAATGGTGAACGCCAATTGGTTATTGAAAATGTGGGAAATTATTTCACGGACGAAATAGAATACGCACGTGAAATGAACAACTCAAAGGATATGACACTTTTTGCACGTTTGGCCCGCGCCACGGAGAAGAATCCGATTATTCAAAATGCAAATGGCACTTCAGTGTTGGAGGGTGTGGCGAAGAACAAATATATTTACATGCACGTAACACATCGTATTGAGGATTTGTTGAAAATTGCGAATTATCGATCTTACGAGCAATGCGACGTTTTCGATCTGATAATCGCCGATGATGGCAGCGAACACTGGCTTGGTTTGATAAATTGAAAATAAATTTCATTAATTTGTTTTGTTATGTTTTTTAGGAATGTTAGTTCGTCGTGGCGACCGACGAACCCTGAATATTCTCAATGACATAATTTTATCCGTCTACGGTCAATTGCAAAGAACTGCAGATGCGACCAGCGACGTTGACTGTGCCTTGGCATTGAGATCGAACTGGCACCCGCAGGTAATGTGGGATACACACACACACACACCTTCCTAACAGGTTGGATACGAAAGAATCTCGTTATACGATGTGTCAACATTGCTTCTCACCTATGGCGCAACTTGCATGTTGACAGTTTTCTGTTGTGCATTTGAAATTTTGTGCACACGTCTGTTTGGACGTTGGACGCCGCCACCTGTTCGTCCAAATAATTCAATGGCACATAAAGTGTACATCGATTTACAATCGGTGGATGGACAAGACTCAAATTTCGAGTATTTATTAAATGGTGATGATATCGATTTGAATAAATTACGAGATCATTTTGATATTGTTATTCGACTGAATTCTGCTGCTCGCATTTGAGCATTTTCTTAAAACCTTTATTTCTCGACAACCACATTGATTTGCTGAGTTTTAAAATTGCACAATTTTCTCTTATTGAAAATTGTTGAGAATCTTCATTTATATGCTTATTTATTGTTTTATGTTCTCTAGGGGTACATTAGTATGCTGCCTATGGTAGCACTGGTGTATCCTGTTACCTTTTAATGTTTCAAATGATAAATGAAAATGTTTAATGATAATAATAACTTGTGCATATTACGTTACACCCCGACTGCACAAACATAAAATAATCAGAACAGAGTGACACCACGCGTGTTTGTTGTCAATGTTTGCCACAAAGTGGTGTTTTACAGTAATTACATTGTATTTGTTGCACAGTAATTCGACACATATTCGAAAGCATCCAAAATAGACAGGAACAGAAACATTTGCGCAACTTTAAAAGATCATATCCGGACAATAAATCAAAAAATTATAAATGCAACGCCTACGCGTCGGTGTATCATGGGGTTGGAGCAACATTGTGGAATGTATGGCAGACTCAGCGTCACCAGTTTGTTTGGCAGATGGACGAATGTTCGAGCGGTTCGCACTTAGTCAAATGGCACATCAAATCGATTTGGTTGATTTGACGCAAGTCCCATTTGGCGTGTATGTGAATGGTAGTTTTAGTATTATTTTATTTTTATTTTTATTTTTTATTTATCCAAGGAACCTTCAACGGTGATCTGGGCAAGATTATCGACGGAACCGTGGATACTCTAATGGACACATTTACCATGACAGCTCAACGAAGCCGCGTGTTCGATCTAACAGTTCCATTCATAAAACCGACGCTCAGTTTTCTCACAACACCAAAACCGCTCCAACTCGCCAGTTTGCATAAATTATTCGGCGCGTTCAATTGGCGCGTTTGGATTCTTATCGCAATCGTTCTTTGTATTTTATCTCTTGTTGGGAGACTCATGAATCTGTTCCAAGAAAAATCGAAAGATAACGACGACAGAATAAAACTGTCTAATGTGATTCATGCGTTAACTGTGGATACTGAACATGCAGACTCCATCCGTCCATCCACTGTAACCCAGACAACGTTCATTGTACTGTACATAATTGCTGTAACAACATTCACCGCCGCATATCAGGGCGCACTATTGCAAACGTTATTAGTGAACGACGCCTATATTTATTCAGTGGACGAGCTCATCCAGCAAATATCCAATGGTGAACGTCAATTGGTTATTGAAAGTGCGGGATACTATTTCACGGACGAAATAGAGTACGCACGTGTAAGGAATGATACCACTGACATGACACTTTTCGCTCGATTGGCCCGAGCCACGGAGAAGAGTCCTATTATTGAAAATGCAAATGGTACTTTAGTGTTGGAGGGTGTGGCGAAGAATAAATATATTTATATGCAAATAACACATGAGATGGAGGATATGTTGAAAATTTCAAATTATCGATCTTACGAGCAATGCGATGTTTTTGATCTGATAGTTGCCGATGATGGCAGCGAACATTGGCTTGGTATGAGAATTATTATTATTATTTCATTAATTTGTTGTATTATTTTTTAGGAATGTTAGTTCGTCTTGGCGACCAACGAACCGTGGATATCCTCAATAATATAATTTTATCCGTCTACGGTCACCTGCATACAGTTGCAGATGCGGCCAGCGACTTGGATTGTGCTTTGGCGTTGAGATCGAACTGGCAGCCGCAGGTAATGTGGGATACACACACACACACATACCTTAATAACAGGTTGGATACGAAAGAATCTCGTTATACGATGTGTCAACATTGCTTCTCACCTATGGCGCAACTTGCATGTTGACAGTTTTCTGTTGTGCATTTGAAATTTTGTGCACACGTGTGTTTGTACGTTGGACGCCGCCACCAGTTCGTCGAAATAATTCCATGGCACATAAAGTGTACATCGACTTGCAGTCGGTGGATGGACAAGACTCAAATTTTGAGTATCTATTAAATGGTGATATCGATTTGAATAAATTACGAGATCATTTTGATATTGTTATTCGACTGAATTCTGCTGCTCGCATTTGAGCATTTTCTTAAAACCTTTATTTCTCGACAACCACATTGATTTGCTGAGTTTTAAAATTGCACAATTTTCTCATATTGAAAAGTGTTTCGAATCTTCATTTATATGCTTATTTATTGTTTGATGTTCTCTAGGAGTATGCTGCCTCAGGCAGCGCTGGTGTATCGTGTTACCGAATTAATGTTTAATAATAATAATAACTTGTGCATATTACGTTACATGTCGACTGTACAAACATAAAATATTCAGAACAGAGTGACATCACGCATATTTGTTGTCAATGTCTGCCGCAAAATGATGTTTTACAATAATTGCATTGTATTTATTGAACCGTAACTCGACACCTGTTCGAAAGCACACAATAGACAGGACGGTCAATCCGGCACAATAAAACCAACAATAAATGCAACGCCGCCTACGCGTCGGTGTAACATGGGGATGGAACAACGCCGTTCAATGCATGGCCGACCCAGCGTCACCAATTTGTTTGGCGGACGGACGGACATTTGAACGCTTCGCACTGAGTCAAGTGGAAAATCAGATCGATTTGGTTGATTTGACGACATTGGGATATGGAGTGTATTCGAATGGTAGTTTTATATTATTTTTATTCTATTTACTTATCCAAGGAACTTTCAACGGTGATCTGGGAAAGGTCATCGATGGAACCGTGGACACAATAATGGACACATATGTTTTAACCGCGGAAATGAGTCGCTTCTTTGACCTTACAGTTCCATTTATAAAACCGTCGCTTGCATTTCTCACCGCAACAAAACCTGTGCGAATCGCCAGTTTGTACAAATTATTCGGTGCGTTCAATTGGCGCGTTTGGATTCTTGTAGCAATCGCTCTTTGCGTTTTGTCGTTCGCAGTGCGACTTGCGCACCTTTTGTTTACGAAGTGGAAGGCAAATCGTGGCAAGATACAACGGTCAGAAGTAATTCACGCGTTAACTGTTGACACAGAAAAACGAGACAACATCCGTCCATCCACTGTAACACAGACAATTCTTATTTTATTATACATACTTGCTGTAACAACATTCACCGCCGCATATCAGGGCGCACAATTGCAAACATTAATGGTAGACGACGCGTACATTTATTCAGTGGACGAGGTCATCCAGCAAATATCCAGTGGAGAACGTCAACTGATTGTTGACAGTATCGGATACTATTTCACTGATGAAATAGAACACGCACGTGAAATGAACAACTCAAATGATATGACAATATTCGCACGATTGGCCCGTGCCACAGAGAAGAACCCGATTATTGTAAATAAAAACGGAACTGAAGTATTGGACGGAGTCGCAAAAAATAAATATATTTTCATGCACATGATACATTGGATGGAGGATACGTTGAAAATTGCTAATTATCGAACATATGAAGGATGTGATATTTTTGATTTAATAAATATCAACGACGGCAACGACCATTGGCTTGGTTTATTATTATTAATTTATTTACTTACTATTATTTATTAGGAATGGTATTCCGCCGCGGCGACCGACCAACCATGAACATGCTCAACGACATAATTCTATCCGTTTATGGCCACTTGCAAAGAATGGCAGATGCGGCCACTGACCCGGAGTGTGCCGCAGCGTTGAGATCTAATTGGCTCCCGCAAGTATTGTTGAATACACGCACACACACACACACACACACACACACACACACATCCCAATAACAGGTTGGATACGAGCGAATCTCATTATACGATGTGTCAACATTATTAATTGCATATACCGTTGCATGTACATTGACCGTATTCTGTTGTGGATTTGAACATTTGTGCCTATGGTACAGTAGACGGCGGGGACGGTCTGTTGGTCTCAATAATTCAACACCGCGAATAGTGTACATTGATGTACTATCGATGGACGGACAGGACTCGGCTCATTTTGAATATATCTTAGATGATGGAGTTGGGTTGAATCAATTACGAAATGATTTTGACACCATTATAGGGTTGAAACCGCGTGACTTGAATTTCATTTAATTTCTATTTATGCATTGAAAGAATTCGAATCTCATAGATTTCAATTTGATCACAAATAATCAAAGTAATAATAATAACAAACAAACAATACATTCTATTTCATTTACGCGCAAACTGCGCGGCCAATTGTGCCAGTGCAGCACTACGACGCCACGCTGGCGGGATGTCCTTTCCTTTGAGAACATATTGTAAATAGTGCAGACGCTCCTTTGCGTCGTCGTTTAATGTTCCTACATGAAGAGATTTTATTTATTTGTTTAAATGTTGTTTATCGGGGGATTGATCCACGAACCTTTGCCAACAGTAACAACAACGTCACAACATATTCGATGCCAGTTATCCATGCAACTATTAAACTGCCAATCATAATCAAATGTTCCAACACCTAACCCTTTGTTCATGTTGGCCAGTTGACAGAACTGAAACAGAGAAAATGAAAATTCAATATTAATTCAAAATAACAACTTGTTTCGTCAGGTCTATACAGTCGTTCAGATTTTGCTGCCCATCTGTGCCACAGGAGGATGGATCGACATATTCAAAAACATACGGAATGACAGAATTGGCACGATTGATGCGCTAAAAGTAATAAAACAATAAAACAATCAATTCTTCTCCAACACCTGCACGGTCTCACTCGGTGCTGGTGCAATGACAACATCCCCTGTTGCTGTACTGGGTGATGTTGATGTGGATGACTCGGTTGTCATCACCTCAGACACTTCGGTTGTTTGACTGTGCACAAGGCATATGGAATAGAATAGAAGAATGAATCGGGTGGATTTCATTTTTATAGATTTTAGTTGATATGATATTTGTGAACAACTGACACTTGTTCTCTTTTATACACATTTATAGGAATGTTTTTATTGACAACTGTCAACAGTGTTACTAAATTTGGAATAAACAAATTAGTCCCTCACTTTAGTCATTAATTTGACACAAAAGTACGCATGTTACGTGACGAAATAAATCTGGGCGGGGCAAAATACGTCTTTTGTAAAGAGTTTCGGTAATTATTCATAACAGTTTTGTTTCGTGCAAAATAATATCTTGATTCTTTCTACATTATGCTTATTACGTAAAAGTCGCCAAATTTATATTAAATTGAAGAAATTCCCACCTTTAAAAAATTACAGTGATGTTTTGATATTTATTTGCAAGCGTCGTAGGTCAGAAATATTTAATGCTATTTTGTATTTTTTTTAATTAATTTAATTTGTTTATTATTTATTTAATTGTCCAATAATTATATCTCGAAATTTATGTACAAAACACGTGAGATCGGAATAATACAAAACAAATGAAAATTCATTAAAAAATAATTAGAAATAAATTGCACACGTCAATTGATAAATTATCTCGCGAATCTGCTCGCCATTTCCATCAACGCCGCGTTACGCTTCCACGCCTCCGGAATTTCCATTCCCTTGATCACGTATTGCAAGAAATGCAAACGGGCTTTAGCGGCGTCGTTGAAGTCGCCTAGATTATAATTATTATAAATATTATTATAAATTCTTTTTACCTTGGCCAGTCACAACAACCACTTTACAGCACACACGATGCCAGTTGTCCATGCAACTGTTGAAATGCCAGTCGTAGTCAAACGTTCCGGTGGCTTCCCCGTTTCCGGCGCGCGAGAGTTGACAGAACTGGAATAATAGTATATGGTTAATTAAATAATATGAAATATGAAATATATAAAATGAAATATTTCTCGCACCTCTTTCGTTCGTCCAATGCATTCGTTCAAGTTCGCCTCTCCATTGGTGCCGCAGTTCTCCGCCTTTTCGTATTCGAACACGTACGGTTCGACAAAGTTTGCACGATTTGTCTAAAATATGAATATATTTATTAATTAGATTTATTATTATTTATTTATTTATTTATTGAATTTATTAAATTCACCTCAGGTGTTTGACACATTGTGACCGCCACACAGATTGATAACAGAATTATATTTGCAAGCATTTTTAGTGAATTTTATTTCAATTAATTTAGCAAATGTGATTCCAGTTGTTCAGAAACTAGAAGCAGTGTCTTAAGAGTGTCTTATATATGCACAAAAACTGTGTTACCTGTCCAGTTTTAATTAATATGTTGTTTTAGTAAACACGAATACAAACAACAAATATTTAACTGTAAACACATAGCATGTCTAATTTGTTATGTTTGTACAAATTAGTTCACACGAGCACTTTCACACACACACACACACACACACACACACACCCACACACACCTTTTACACAAACACGACATTGAGAAAAGTCACGTTAGCATTGCATGAACAACTGAAAACTCACTGTCTCAGGTATTTTGTTGCTGTCTGCACTTACGTTTTTGTTCAAATTACTTCCTATTTACGAATTACTTCGCTGTTTACAAGATGTGTGTGTGATAAAATAATTGCAAGCTAATATTAGTACAAAATACTACTGTAAGTCACATGTTTACTGCTATTTTAGTGCGAAATAATTTGTGTCACCTAGATTCTTTTATGAGTTTAAAAATAGCAAGTGTAATTTTGATGGTGTTCTGTTTGCTCTTGTGTAAAATTGAGAAACAATGTGGTAGAACACAAAACTTACACGCATAAAATTTTTGCAAAAGTGCGTGAACTTAAAATTCAAGACCAAATAATTTTTGATGTTTTGCTAAAACTGATTAATGTAGACATAAATAGTTCCCCGTGTTTGTCCCCTATGGTGTATTAATATTATAAAAATATTTGATCAAGCGTGGGACAATTGAAATTGTCAAAACAAAAACAAAAATTGTAAACAAACATGTGTTGACATTCGTAAATATCAACAAATAAAACAGTTACGTGCTCTGTATTAATTTTAGTGACCTATAATTAATTAATTTGCTTGTTGACCTGTGTAAACAGGTTGTTTGTTGACATTTTATGATTTTGTTTTTTATATTTTTCAAGCATGTGACCTTAGAAGGAGATATTGTTTACATTGAACTGTTTAGATTCGTCATATTTTAATGATTTTTGTATTCTTACTTATATCCGATAGTACTCGCATATTGCAATATCATGTTTTTAAGATCAACAGCAAAACATCCAGTGCATTTGTTCGATTTCTCGTTAAAATCGATACTATACAGAATACAGACCAAGAAATATTTATGTAAACACGAAAATGAGTTAAAATTCAAAAAGACAACATATTAAATTTCAAATCTCAAATTGTAAAACTGTTATAAATTGCAGGAATGAGGTAACAAATCGAATGTTCCAAAATGTACAACTGATAACAGCCAATAAATGAGAAAAATATCAAATAAAAATATTAAAATGTGCATAATGGTTTAAGCAAATCGCATTGCCGCCTCTCTCAACGCCGCACTACGATTCCAGGCTGTGGGAATCTCATAGCCCTTGATCACATACTGATAGAAATGCATTTGCTGCT
>JADMIO011367086.1_pt1 | contig 48686 bp, 41 predicted proteins | sample 8958161 | NCBI WGS metagenome assembly JADMIO01 (sample SAMN16585339, study PRJNA669376) | soil metagenome | isolation source: Crop rotation soil | place: USA: Cullars Rotation, Alabama | collected 2011
GACAACTTGTCCACGTGGAATTCTAAGCTTAGGATCCCAATGTGCTGGAAAGCAATCACCGCCGGATCCGCGGTATAACCGCGCGCAAGCAAGACGCCGCCGAACGCGAAGACCGCCGCGCACATGAGCATGAAGCTTCCGCCGATGCCGAGCGATCCGAACCCGATCGAACGCAGCGCGTCGCGCCGGCCTTCGCCCAGCGCCTTGCTGATCCGGATGCTCGTCGCCATCGAAAGGCCGAGCGGCACCATGAAGGTGAAGGAAGCGCAATTCAGCGCGATCTGGTGCGAAGCGAGCGCCGTCGCATTGAACCAACCCATCATGATCATGGCGGCGGCAAATGCGCCGGCTTCGAATAACAAACTGAACGACGCCGGCACACCGATCGCGAGCATCGCCCGGAACCGCTCCCACTTCAGCCCGCCCGTCGGTGCGTGCTGGCCGCGCAGCCAGATGGCGATGATCGATACCGCCAGCGTGCGCGCAATCAGCGTCGCAACGCCCGAACCGTTCAGGCCCAATGCCGGCGCGCCGAGATGACCCCAGATGAACATCCAGTTCAGCAGCACGTTCAGCCCGACGTCGACCAGCATGATCGTCGTTCCCACCCAAGGCCGGCCGAGCGCATCGAGGTACTGGCGCTGCACCTGGAAATAAAACACCGGGATGAGCGACAGCGAATTCAGCAGGAAAAAAGTCCGCATGATCGCCACCACCTCCGGCGGCTGGCCGAAGTGATGGAGCTGCGTTGACACACCGGCCAGAAGGAGAAAAGCGCCGAGGCCGGTCGCCAGCGCCATCACGCGACCGTGCTGCAGCCAGGCGGTGCAGCCGGCTTCGTTGCCCGCGCCGTGATCGCGCGCGGTGAGCACGCCCACCGGAATCAGCATGCCGATGCCCACGACGTAAACCAAACCGAAGATGCCGTGGGAGAAGGCGGCCGCCGCCAGCTCCACGGTGCCGACGCGACCAATGAACGCCGCGTCGGTGATGCCGATCAGCATCTGGCTCACCTGCGCCACAATCATGGGCAGGGCCAGCGCGAGCGTCGCGCGGAGTTCTTTCAGCACAGTCGGCATCACAACGACGACAACAGGCCGCGGGACCGGGTTAAAGATTCCTTTCGTGTATTCCGCGTGTTTCGTGGTGACTGTTCCGCATGTCACCGATCGCCTTGTTGCTTGTTCTCGTCGCCGCGTGTTGCCACGCGAGCTGGAACTATGCGGCCAAGCGCTCGGACGGCGGCCTGCCCTTCGTGTGGCTGACCGGACTGGTGGCGCTCTGCTTTTATGTACCGGCCTCGGTCGTCTATATTCTCTGGTGGCAACCCGAACTGCCACTCTCCGCGTGGCCCGTGGTGCTGGGCAGCGGCGTGATCAAGATGGCGTATGCGCTCCTGCTCCAACGCGCCTACCGTCATGGCGACTTCTCGTTCGTCTATCCGCTGGCGCGCGGCACCGGTCCGCTTTTTTCCACGCTCACGGCCATCGCGCTCTATCACGAGCGACCGTCGGCGCTGGCGCTGGCTGGCGCCGCCATCATCATCGGGAGTATCTTCATGCTTACCGGCGGGCCCAAGCTCCTGCATGCCGACCGGAGCCACCTGCGGACGGGATTGTTGTACGGATTCGTCTGCGGGTGCTGTATCGCGTCGCTCACGGTGTGGGACAAACATGCCGTGGCGCACCTGCACCTGCCGCCGCTGGTCTACGACTGCAGCACCGGGATCGTGATGTGCGTGGTGCTGGCGCCCTTCGCCTGGCCGCGGCGCTCCGAGGCCGCCGCCGCGTGGCGCGAACATCGCGGCAAGGTCTTCGCCGTCGCCCTGCTCGCGCCGCTGGCGTACATTCTCATTCTCACCGCCATGCGCTTCACGCCCGTCAGTTACATCGCGCCGGCGCGCGAAATCAGCATCGTGCTCGGCGCGTTCCTCGGCGCGAAACTGCTGAAGGAATCCGAGGCCCGCCGCCGGTTGATCGCAGCAGCCGGCATGGCGGTCGGCATCGTTGCCCTCGCGCTGGGTTGACGGGAAATGCGCTCGCTCCCGCTGTCCGGTCCACCCACGCTACCACTGTGCGACGCAAACCGGAACTCCTGATCCTCGCTGGACTGCTGGTGGCGGCGATGGGTTTCGTCCTTTGGTACGTGATCGATCGCCGCGCGAAGCTGCACGCAACGGCGCCCGCGGTGGTTCAACCGGTCGCGCCCGCCCTGGCGACGAAAACCGCGACTACTTCGCCCGCGACACCTGGACCCGCCATGGCCGCGAACTCACCTCCGCCCCCGCCGGCCGAACCGGTCGACCTCACCAAGCACGACCGGCAAACGATCGACTTCTCCAGCGGGCAGCCGGTGGTGAAGAATTCCGCCGAGGACAAGGCCGCGATCGATGCGGCGATGAAGGACATCGAGAGCGCGGAAAAAGAAACGACCTTCGAGGCGCCCAAGAAGGATCCGCACAAATAGACTTTAGCCATGCGCTGGAAAATCCTCCTCGGCCTCGCCCTCGCTGCGCTTGTCACCATCGTGGCGGCCCAAAACGCCAGTGCCCTCACGGTGCGCTTTCTCTTCTGGTCGTTTCAGATGTCGCAGGCGCTCGTGATCTTCTTCAGCGGCATGGCGGGATTCTTCGTGGGCTGGCTGCTCGCTGCCACGCGCGGGCTGAAGAAGTCGACTAAGTAGCAGCCGGCGGCAGAAGCCGTCAGCGCAGGCTGCGCTTCATATCTTCCATGAGCGCGACGATCGTGGTCTCGGTCCGGGCTTCCATGTTGATCGTCATGACCGTGTCCTCGGGCAGCTTGCGCTCCTTGATCACGTCATGCGTGCTGCCCACGCCGAGCAGCGCGGAATCCGTCACGCGATACGCCTCGGCCGTGACGTCCGGCACGATCAAAATTTGCTCGCTCGACGGGCTCAGCACTTTGACGTGCCGCGCCAGGATCGTGACTTCGACAACGACATCCGCCACCTGGCTGATCGCAGCGCGATCCTTCTTCGACCGCGCGTTGTCCGCCGCGGGGATGCGCTGGTATGGTTTGCTGCCCAGCAGCGGCACGCCAACGTTCGGATCGACCAAAGTGGCGCCGCCGTTGGCGAAGAGTTGTTGCACCAACTTCTCGGTGTCCCGCTTGCGGTTGAGATCCGCGACCGTCGGCTTTGTCTGACCACTGATCTGCTCGTGGGTCACGGCGATCAGGTAGCGCGGCTTGCCGAGCTTCTCGTTCGTCGCGTGAAACTCCTGGGTGGTGGCGTGGACTTGCTCCGGAGAATGAATCGGGGCGCCCAAAGTGGCGCGCGAGGCCGTGGTCGGGCCGGAACTCACGGAATCGTCCGCGGAGAGATTCGGCAGCGCCGAAGCAGTGATCGCGGCCAGCAAAATTGCCGCGTTGCGCAGGGAGGGGTACGGTTTCATGCAGGTGTTTGGTAGGTGCCGCCCATACCTAGCGCAATCCCCGGGAATGTCACCGCTGCGATGGCCGGAACATAGTGGACTTTAGGCCTACAAGGTTGCACTTGTAAGCCCGCGGGGGCGGCTTCAGCCCAACTCAATGTTCAAAGGAACTTTCGATCTGCCCGTCTGGTTCGATATCGCGGCGACCTTCGCGTTTGCCCTGACCGGCGCGCTCGCGGGCATCAAACGCGGCTATGATATCGTCGGCGTCCTCGCGCTGGCGCTCGTGTCGGGCATCGGCGGCGGCCTGATTCGCGACGGCATTTTCCTGGCCCAGGGTCCCACCGGCTTGCTCAACAACCCGCGCTATCTCTACGTCGTCACCGCCGCGGCCCTCATCGGCGCCACCTTCGGCAGACAGGTGCATCGTTTCCAGCGGCTCATCGCCTGGATCGACGCGCTCGGGTTGGGCGCCTATGCGGTGTTCGGCCTGCAGAAAGCGCTCGGCGCCGGACTCGGGTTGGGCGCCGCCATCCTGATTGGTGTCGTCAACGCGGTCGGCGGCGGCCTGCTGCGCGACATTCTCACCCGCGAAGAACCGCTGGTTTTCAAACCGGGACAATTCTACGTGCTGACCGCGCTGGTCGGGGCGATCACCTTCGTCAGCGTCGGCGTCCACTTCGACATCTCCGCCACCAACGCCGCGTTCATTGCCATCGGCGTCACGTTCCTTTTCCGGTCGGTGACGATCGCCTTCAACTGGCGCACCACGGCAGTTTCGTCCGGCGCGTATTTCGCCCGCGGGAAAAACGATCCACCGCCGCCCGACGGCCTCTCGCAACCGTAGCCGTCACTTCTTGCCGCGCGCAAACTCCGTGCGCAGCCAGTTGTCGAGCATCCCTTTGTCGTAACGAAGATCGTCATCGGAAAAGCCCGGGCGGGTCAGCAGATAACCGCTGTCCATCAGCTTCCGCTCGCCTTGCTTCACGACTTTGCCGTCGGCGTCCGTGAGTATGAAGCTCAGCGTCATGCGCGGCGGATAAACATCCTTCAGCACGCGGGTGTCCTCGAACCGGAATCCATGCCACGGTTCGAAATCTCCCGCGAGATCGACGTCGGTGATCGTCACCGCCAGCTTCTGTCCGGGCGCGATGCGATCCGGCCCGCGTTTTTCCAAATATTCCTTCAGACGCTCGAGGATGAAGTCGCGGTTCGACTCCTTGTCCGCGTGGCGGTCGCTCACGTCGGTAAACTTCTCCGGCGCGACGAATGTCACGGTGACGGGACCGGCTGGCTTTTCAGCCTCGGCTGCCCCCAGGGCGCCGGCAGCGAGCAGAAGTGCCCCCAGCGCTATGATCGTGTTGCGCGCAAATGTCGTGTTCATGGCGGAGTAGTACGCTAAAACCAGGCGGCTGGATTCATTCCAGCTCGCCACTAGTATCCGCCAAGCGGACCGAAAAGGCAACTGCAGGGACCTGATCTGTAGGCGGGCATAAAGCCCGACCTACATTCTCGATATCCGCTCCTACTTCGCCAGCGGTTCCGGCTCGCCAACGATCACCGGCACCTTGCCGCGCTTGACCGCCAGCCAGTGCGTGAACCGATCCATGTAGATGTAGATCACGGGTGTGATATAGAGCGTCAGCATCTGTGAAACCACCAGGCCGCCGACGACCGCCAGGCCAAGCGGCCGCCGCGAATCGGCGCCCGCGCCCAAACCGAGCGCAATCGGGATGGCGCCCGCCAGCGCGGCGAACGTCGTCATCATGATCGGGCGGAAGCGCACGAGACACGCCTCCACGATCGCCTTCTCCGCGTTGAACGCCTTGCCCTGCTCCTGCTCCTTCGCGATCGCAAAATCGATCATCATGATCGCGTTCTTCTTCACGATGCCGATGAGCAGGATCACGCCGACGTAGCCCATGATGTTGAGCTCCTCATGGAAGGCCCAGAGCGTCACCAAGGCGCCGAAACTTGCCGCGGGCAAGCCGGACAGAATCGTCAGGGGGTGAATGAAATCCTCATAGAGAATGCCGAGCACGATGTAGATCACCGCCACCGCCATGAACAACAGCAGCCCCATGCCCTGGAGCGATGACGCGAAGGCCTGGGCCGAACCGACGAAGCTGTAGCTGATCGTAGCGGGCAGGTCCCGGCGCGCCAGCGCCTGCACCGCCGCGGTGGCCTCACCGAGCGAAATGCCCGACTTCAAATTGAACGACAACGTGACCGCGGGCACCTGGCCGAGGTGATTCACGGTCAACGGGCCGACGTCGCGCCGGAGGGAGGCAACCGCATCGAGCGGCACCAGCTTGCCGCTGCGGCTGCGGACGTGGATGAGCGAAAGCGCCGACGCGTCGCGCTGGAACTCGGGCGCCACTTCCATGATGACATAGTATTGGTTCGTCGGCGTGTAAATGGTGGAAACCTGTCGCGTACCGAAGGCGCTATACAGCGCGTCCTCGATTTGTTGCGGGGTGATGCCGAGCGTCGAGGCGCGGTCGCGCTGGATGTCGACGCGCAGCTGCGGGCTGGTGATCTGGAGGTCGCTGTTGACGTCGACCAGTTGCGGCAGATCGCGGAAATCCTTCTCCATCTTCCCGGCCACTTCATAGAGTTCCTGGAGGTCGCTGCCGAAGAGCGAAAACTGGTACAACGCGCGGGTGAGCTGGCCGCCAATGCGAATCGCCGGCGGGATTTGCGGGTAAACCTTGAGCCCGGGGATCGCCGACATTTTTTGCCGGAGATCGTTCATGATCTTGTCGATCGACGGTCGCTGGTTGCGTGGCGTCAACCGCATGAAGATGCGGCCCTGGTTCGGCGTCGACGCGACCGAGCCGCTCGAACCCATCGAGGACATCATGGCATCCACGTAGGGTTGCTGCGCGACGATCGCGGCGGCGGCCTGCTGGTGGCGCACCATTTCCTCAAACGAAATATCCTGGGCCGCCTCGGTGAACACGAGCACGATGCCCGTGTCGTCGGTCGGGATGAAACCCTGCGGCAAGGCGCGCACGAGGCCGACCGTCAGGATCGCCATCAGTCCGGCCACGCCGAGCACCACGATGCGGTGGCGCAAGCTGGCGTGCAGCGTGCGATCATAGAAAGAGTGCAACCCCTCGAACATCCGCTCGCTCCACTGGTAAAGTTTGCCGTGGGCGGCCGTGCCCGCGTGCGCGCTGCCGACGTGCGGCTTGAGGAAGCGGGAGCACAACATCGGCGTGAGCGTCAGCGAGACCACGCCGGAAACCAGGATCGACGCCGTGATCGTGACGGCGAACTCGTGGAGCAGGCGCCCGAGGATGCCGCCCATGAACATCAGCGGAATGAAGACCGCGACGAGCGACAGCGTCATCGAAAGGATGGTGAACCCGATTTCGCGCGAGCCGCGGAATGCGGCCGATTTCACGTCCATGCCGCCTTCGATGTGGCGCACGATGTTCTCGAGCATGACAATCGCATCGTCGACCACGAAGCCGACGGAGAGCGTGAGCGCCAGCAACGACAGGTTGTCGAGCGAGTAGCCGCAAAAATACATCACGACGAACGTGCCGAGCAGGGCCATCGGGATCGCCACGCTCGGAATGATCGTCGCGGCCAGCGAGCGCAGGAACACGAAGATCACGAGCACGACCAGTGCGATCGACAGCATGAGCGTGAACTGCACGTCGTGCACCGACTCGTGCACCGCTTCGGAATTGTCGCGCAGGATGCCGAGGTTCACCGACTCCGGCAGCTGCCGCATGAAGGTGGGCAGCAGCGCACGCACGCGGCCCACCACCTCGACCGTGTTGACGCCGGGCTGTTTCTGCACCGCCAGCACCATCGCGCGCGAGGGGTCGAGTTTGCCATCCTTGCGCTCGCCGTACCAGCTCGCGACGCGCGCGTCCTGCACGCTGTCGATCACCTGCGCCAGTTCGCCGAGGCGGACCGGTGCGCCGTTGCGGTACGCCACCACTATATTCGTAAATTCGCTCGCGTTGGCCAGCTGGCCGCTGGCGAGAATCTGCATCGACTGCCGGTAACCGTCGAGAATGCCGGTCGGCTGGTTGACGTTGTGCGAGCTCAGCGCGGTGCGCACTTCATCGAGCGTGATGCCGCGACTGGCGAGCAGGCGCGGGTCAAGGCGCGCGCGCACCGCGTATTTCTGCGCGCCGAACACCTGCACCTGCGACACGCCGTCCACCGTGGAAATGCGCTGCGCGAGCATCGTCTCGGCGTATTCGTCGACGACCGAGAGCGGCAGCGTCGGCGAACTGAGCGCGAGGTAGAGGACGGGCTGGTCGGCCGGGTTGGTTTTGCGCAACGACGGCGGGGCCGGCATGTCGGTCGGCAATCGTCGCTGCACCGCGGCGATGGCGGCCTGTACGTCCTGCGCTGCGGCGTCGATGTTGCGGTCGAGCGTGAACTGCAGCGTGATTTGGGTGCTGCCGGTGCCGCTGACCGAGGTCATCGAATCGATGCCGGCGATGGTGGAGAATTGCTGCTCGAGCACGGTCGCGACCGCGCTGGCCATCGTCTCGGGCGTGGCGCCGGGCAGCGAAGCGTTCACGAGGATGGTCGGGAAATCGACGGTGGGCAGGTCGCTCACCGGCAGGAGCCGGTAGGCCATCACGCCAAACAAGCACAACGCTGCCGTCAGCAGCGTCGTCATCACCGGCCGGCGAATACAGGTTTCCGGAAGATTCATGGCGCGGGCCTCAGGACTTCTTCGGGTTCTCGGCCGTGGAGCTGTCGACGATTGGCGCGCCTGAGAGCTGGCGCGGCTCGGCCTTCATGCCGGGCAGCAGGCGGAGCTGGCCGTCGGTGACGACCGTCTCGCCCGCCTTCACCCCGCTCGTCAGGAGCGAATTGTCGCCTGCGGTCCGCGCGACCTTCACGGTGCGCAGCTCGACGGTGCTGTCGGACTTGAGCACGTAAACGGTCGAGCCGTTCTGGCTGTTCTGCACGGCCGAGGACGGCACCACGATCGCGGCCGGATCAATGCCGACCTGAGTGATGGCGTAAACGAACCGGCCCGGCCACAGCGCCTGGTCGTCATTCGCGAACAGCGCCTTGAGCGTGATCATGCCCGTGGCGGGATCGACGGTGTTGTCGACGAAGTCCAGCTTGCCGTTCTCGCGCGTCAGTCCCGTCGAGCGGTCGGTGACGGACACCGCCGCGCGGCCGGCGGCGAGCGCCGAGCGGATTTCTTCCAGGGTGCGCTCCGGCACGGAGTAAGTGACCGCGACCGGATTCAGCTGGTTGATCGTGACGATCGTGAAGTTGTTGTCGTTGGCCTTCACCAGCGCGCCTTCGTGCAGCAAGCGCTGGCCCGTGCGCCCGGCGATCGGGGCGCGGATTTCAGTGTAGCCCAGCTGGAGCTCGGCGTTGGCGACCGCGGCCTCACGCGCCTGCACCATGGCCTTCGTCGTCTCGGCTTTCGTGACGTACTGGATGTACTCCTCCTTGGAAACGGCCGCCTGCTGGTCGAGGCGCTGGTAACGGTCGAGGTCGGCCTGTGCCTGGTCGGCCATGGCGCGGGCATTGGCGAGATCGGCGCGCGCGCTGCGCAGGCTGTTTTCAAATGGCCGGCGATCGAGCGTCACGAGCGGGTCGCCCGCCTTGAGGTCATCGCCTTCCTTGAAATGCACCTGCGCGATCACGCCGTCCACCTGGGATTTCACGCTCACGGTGCGCACGGCTTGCACGGTCCCGATCGACTCGATGCGGCGCGGCACGTCCTGCTGCACGGCCACCGCGACCTGCACCGGCACGGCGGATCCTCCGGCCCGGGCCGTGGGTGCCGCCTTCTTTGAGCAGCCGGCGGCCAGCGCCAGCAGGGGCGCGAGCACAATCAACAAATGCGGGCGAAACGAAGCGGTCTTCATGGGTGTCAGCGACGAGCGTTCTCTTCTAATTTTAAAAGGTTGGTGCGGATGACACCGAGGTCATCGAGCAGCTTGGTGCGGCGCGCGGCCGGCAGGCCGTCGAGGTAATCCGTGCGGAGGTCGGCGGCGAGGCCCTCGAGCTTTTCCGCGGTGCGCTGGGCGCGCGGCGTCAGGTAAAGATGGTAGGCGCGCCCGTCATCGCGGTGATCGCGGCGCTCGATCCAGCCGGCCTTTTCCAGGCGGTCCGCCTGCCGGCTCACGCTGATTTTTTCCATCTGCATCAGTTCGGCCAGATCGCTCTGCGTCGCGCCCGGCTGGCGCGCGAGGTGATACAGGAACAGCCACTGCGCGCGGGTCAACCCGAGGTGGCGGACGCGCCGGTCGAATTCCCTTCGCGCCAACCGGTTGATCTCCGCGAGGAGAGAACCGAGGTGGTGATCGACGTTGGGCCGGAGCGCGGACATGGAGCGGATTTGGTAAGCTAGCTTACTATTATTGGCAAGCAGCGTCCCCGGAAATCCTGCGCCTTGCGGTCGAACGCGAACCGATAGCGCTTCAACGCGGCTTTCCCGGGCCGGCCCGACAAAATCTTCCGATGAAATTTCGGGCGGCACCGGAATTCTCGCGCCGGTCCGCGCGGATCGGTTGCGCGACGCGGCAACAGGGCCGATTGGCCGCGGCAGGCCAGTCCTCCGGCGCCGGGATTCGGCACCTCTTGCGGGGAGTTGGCGATACTGGGGCAACCACCCGGCCCGGCTTCTGTGAATTCTGTCTAATTTGCTGGGGAAGAACGAGGCGGGCTTGCAGCGGACCGGCGAACCCGACACAAGGTCCCTGCCACACTGGTTCTCGCATGAAGCTTCCCCGTCCGCTCCAAGCCGCCCTCGTCAGCGCCGCACTCAGCGCATTTCTCCCCTCCGGAGCTTCCGCCCAAACGGAATCCGACGTCACGGCCCTCCGCGCCAAGGCGGAACGCGGCAATGCCATCGCCCAGTACAATCTCGGTCTGGCCTATGCGGAAGGTCGCGGGGTCGCCAATGACAATGTCGAAGCTTACGTCTGGCTTTCACTCGCCTTGGAGAACGGCGCCCGCGGTCGCGCCCTCGACACACTCGTTACCAATCTCGATTCCTCCACCCTCGCGCTCGCCCAGAAACGCCTGATCGAACGCCGCGGCGCGCTCGGCGCGAAGCCGCCCGCACCCAAGATCACGCGGACGGAATCGACCGCCACGCCTCCCCTCACGCCCCCGGTTGAGCAGCCGCGCCGGACCGAAGAGCGGCCCGTGACGCCCGCGAATACCACGCCGTCGACGCCGCCCCGCCAGGGTTCCACCGCGGACTTCGACCGGCAGGTCGAAGACACGCTCAACCGCGTCAATGGTGAGAAGGCCGCGCTTGAAAAGCAGCTCGCCACCGCCACGGCCGACAAGAACCAGCTCAGCACTGAACTCGCCGCCGCGTGGAAGGAAGCCGAGGCGCTGAAAGCACAGCTCGCGCACACGCAAACCGCGACGGCCGCCGCCGCGACGGCTTCGACCCAGGTTGCCAAGCTCACGCAGGAGCGCGACGCCCTCACGGCCGACGTTACCAAGCTGACGGCCGATCGCGACAGCGCGCAGAAATTTGCCAAGCAGGTCGAGGACACCCTCAACAAGGTCAACGACGAGAAGGCCGCGCTGGATGGCGCCGTCCGCGCCGCCGAGGCGAAGGCCGCGGCCGCGTCCCGCGAATCCGATGCGCTCAAATCCCAGCTCGCCGATGCCGACGCTCGCGTGAAGGCCAGCGCCGCCGCCGGCGCCACCGGGGCCGCCGCCCTCGCCGACCTGCAGGCCAAGCTGGCCGCCGCCGAAAAGCAGAGCGCCGAAATCGCCGCGCTCAAGACTTCGCTCGAGGACTCCCGCCAGAAGCTCGCGGCCGCCGAAGCGGAAGCGACCCGCCTGGGCAATGCGGTGGGCGTGCTGAAAAACGAAAACTCTCATCTCGAGGAACTCCGCAGCTCGGGTGCCGCCTCCGACAAGCGCATCGCGGAGTTGACGACCGAACTTTCCGCCGCGCGCGCCAATCTCGACTCCGCCAGCGCCGAACGCACGAAGCTGCAGTCGGAAATCGAAGGTCTCACGGTCAAGGCGGCCGCCCCGAAGTACCCCGACCTTTCCGGCCGGGTCGGCGAACTCGAATCCCAGCTCGCAGACGCCAGGAAGAAGTCGGCGCCGAAATATCCGGACCTGCGCGACAAGGTCACCGCACTCGAATCGCAGCTCAACGCCGCTTCGACCGAAGCTTCGCAGAACAAATCCCAGCTCGCCGCCGCCAATCTCGCCAAAGACAACGCCGAGAAGGCCCTCGCCGCGAAGCCGAAATATCCAGACCTGTCCGGCAAAGTTGGTGAATTGGAAACGGAGTTGGCTGCGGCTAAGAACGCCAAACCCGCCTATCCCGATCTCCGCGAGCGCGTCTCCACCCTCGAAACGCGCGCCCTCGCCAACGAGAAGGAGCTGGCGCAGGCCAAGCAGGAAGTTCTCTCGCTGACTGAGCAGAAGGCTGCCGCGGACAAGGCTCTCGCCGCCAAACCGACCTATCCGGATCTGTCGGGCAAGGTCGCCGAGCTGGAAACGGCACTCGTGGCGGCCAAAAATGCGAAGCCCGCGTATCCCGATCTGAGCGGACGCGTCTCGGAACTCGAAGGCCAGATGACGTCGCTCAAAGCGGCTTCCGCCGCCAGCGCGAAGGAACTGACCGATGCGAAGGCGCAAGTGACCGCGCTCTCGTCAGGCGCCGGCCAATCGAAACAGGAACTCGCCGCGCTCACCGCCCAGCTCGCGGACGCCAAAGCGGAGACGCAGAAAGCGCTCACCGCGAAACCCGCCTACCCCGATCTGTCCGGCAAAGTCGCCGAACTCGAATCCGCTCTCGCCACGGCCCAAAACGCGAAGCCGACGTACCCCGACTTGTCCGGCCGTGTATCTGAACTGGAATCGACCCTCGCGAGCACGCAGCGGCGCCTGACCGCCGCCGAGGCGGCCCCGAAAGCTCCCGCGTATCCGGATTTGTCCGGCAAGGTGGCCGAACTCGAATCCGCACTCACGACCGCCAAGAACGCCCAGCCTGCTTATCCGGACCTGTCCGGTCGCGTCACCGAACTCGAATCCTCGCTCGCGGCCGCGAAGTCCGCGAAACCCGCGTACCCGGACTTGTCCGGCCATGTTTCCGAACTTGAGGCGACCCTCGCGAGCACGCAGCGCCGGCTTACCGCGGCGGAAGCAGCCGCAAAACCGGCGGCTCCCGCCTACCCCGATCTCTCCGGTCGCGTCACGGAATTGGAAGCGTCGCTCGCCGCGGCACAGACAGCCGCCAACAAACCGGCCGCCCCAACTTATCCCGATTTGTCCGGTCGCGTGAGCGAACTCGAAAGCGCCGTGGCGGCCGCCAACAAGGCGCGCGATGAAGCCGTCGCCGCGACCAGCGCACCGAATGAACAGGTTTCAGCGCTCCGGCGCGATCTCACCGACGCGCAGATGAAGGCGCAGGCCGCCCGTGACTCCCAGGTGGCGTCCGAGCAGGCGCGCCAGCTCGTCATCAAACAATTCGACGAATACAAGGCGTCGACCGCCCCGGTGTTGCGCGACCGCACGACGTTGCAATCGCAGGTTCAGATGCTCGAGAAGGACAAGGCCGCGCTCCGCCGTCAGGCCGAGAGCGAAGGCGCCGCCGCTTCGCAACTCCGCTCCGAAGTCACTGCGCTCAAGAATCAGCTCGCGGCCAAACCGTCGCCGAAACCTTCGTACCCCGATCTCTCCGGCAAAGTCACCGAACTGGAAACGGCGCTCACAGCCGCCCAGTCCGCGAAGCCCGCTTATCCTGACCTCTCAGCCCGCGTGTCGGAACTCGAATCGACGCTCGCGAGCACGCAGCGCCGGCTCACGGCCGCCGAAGCAGCGCCGAAGCAATCCGCTGCGCCGGCGTATCCGGATCTCTCCGGCCGTGTCTCCGAATTGGAAACGGCACTCGCCGCCGCGCAAGCCACGCCGAAGTCGGTCGCGCCGTCTTACCCGGACCTGTCCGGCAAAGTGGCCCAGTTGGAGACGGACCTTGCCGCCGCACGCAGCGCGAAACCTGCGTATCCCGATCTGTCGGGCCGCGTGACGGAGCTCGAGACCGCACTGGCCGCCGCGCCGAAAGCCGCCGCTCCCTCTTATCCCGATTTGTCCGGTCGCGTAAGCGAGCTCGAAGGCGCGCTGCTCAAGAGCCGCGAGGAAACGGCCGACGCCCGCCAATCGCTCGCCGCGGTGGAAGCAAAAGCCTCGGCCCCCGCCGCCAACGCCGCCGCGATGGAAAAACAGGTTTCCGATGCGCTCGCCAGTGCCAGCGCCGCAAAGCAGGAAGCCGACGACCTGCGCAAGGCAAAGACCGAAGCGGATGAGAAACTGGCCACGTCGCTGCGCGGCTACCGCCAGCTTGAACTGGAGCGCGACGGCCTCGCCGCCCGCTTGAAGAGCGGCACCACGCCCGTGTACCCCGACTTGTCCGACCGCGTGCGCCAGCTGGAAGACCAGCTCACGGATGCGAAGAACCAGCTCACCTTCGCCCAGACGAAGCTGTCGGAAGCGAATGCGTCCAACTCGACGGCCGATCTCGAAAAGAAGCTGGCCGACGCCACTGCGCAGGCGGAAGCCGCCAAGCAAGAGGCGGCCAGGCTCGCCCAAGGCAAGACCGAGGCGGAAGGCAAACTCGCCACCGCGCTCAGCGGCTACTCGCAGCTGCAGCGCGAACGCGATACCGCCGTGGCCAATGCCAAGCCGTCCTACCCGGACTTGTCCGGCAAGGTCTCCGAACTCGAAACGGCGCTGGCCGCCGCCCAGTCGGCGAAGCCCGCTTATCCGGATATGTCCGGTCGCGTCGCCGAGCTCGAAACCGCGCTCACCGCCGCCCAAGCCGCGGCCAAGAAGCGCGCGCCCTCTTATCCGAATCTCTCCGGTCGCGTGAGCGAACTCGAAGGCGCACTCGCCACCAGCGAACGCCAGCTGAAGGACGCCCAATCGGCCCTCGCCGCCGCGCAGCAATCGACGCCCGCCACGACCACGAGCGGCTCCGCGCCGGCGGCTGATGTCGACGCGCTGCAGAAGCAGCTGGCCGAAACCGAGGGCAAGCTCGCTACTGCCCTGCGCGGCTACTCGATGCTCCAACGCGAGCGCGACGAATACACGGCCAAGACCGAAAAGGCCGCCGCCAGTGCCAGCGCCAACCAGGATTCGCTCAGCAGCAAGCTGACGGACGCCGAAGCGCGCGCCACCGCCAGCGCGGCGGAAGTCGAGCAACTGCGCGCCACCCTCGCGGCGCAGCAACGCTCGGGTTCGCAGAACGAACGCGACCTCGCCGCCACGAAAGCGCTGCTCCAGCAGGTGCAGGCGTCGAACACGATGCTCGCCCAGCAGAACTACGAGCTGAAGGGCGCACTCGCCCCGACGCCCGGCGCCGCTACCGCCGCGATCGCGCGCACGCCGAACGTCCGCACCCATACGATCGTCGCCGGCGACACGCTCTCCAAGATCAGCCAGCAGTATTACGGCAACGCGAACCGCTGGCAGGAAATCTACAACGCCAATCGCGCGCTCCTGGGCCCGAAGGGCGTGCTCACGGTCGGCGCCACGCTGACGATTCCGTAATGGCAGACTGGGCCCGTCGTCCGCGACGGGCCTATATGGGTCTTATAGGTCCCATGGGACCTATATCGGAATCCCTCACATAAACCCCACGATCACCGCGAGCGCGACCAGCGAGCTGAATACGCTCAGCACGATCGTGCCGGAGGCGATGCGTTCATCGCCCTGCAGCTCGAGCGCCACGGTGTACGAAACCACCGCGGTTGGCGTCGCCAGCAAAATCAGAATCATCCGCGTTTCCTGCGCGCCGAGCCCCCACCACCGCGCCACGAACCAGCCGCACACGGGAGCCGCGATGGTCTTCGTCAGCGCCGCGGCGAGCGGACGCGGCCAGTGCGCACCGAGGTTGCTCGCCACCAGCGAACCGCCGACGCTCAACAAACCGAGCGGCAGCGCCATTTCTCCGAGTGATTCAAAGGTCTTGGCCACGACCGCCGGCAAGTTCCAACCGGCCAGCGCCCAGCCGATGCCGGCGAGTGTCGCGATCAAGGGCGGCGTGGTGAGCAGTTGCTTCGCGAACGGCCACGCCATTTTCGGACCGAACTTGTGCTGGCTGAGCAACAGCACGACGATGCCAGCCGTGTTGTAGAGCACCATCGCCGGCGCCACGACGAGCACGGCAGCGGTGCGCAGCGAAATGCCGGTGGCGAGCGTCGACTCGGGAAAGGCGTAGATGATCGGCAGGCCAACGAAGGCGAGGTTGCCGCGAAATGCGCCCTGCACGAAGGTCCCGAGCGCCGCGCCAGGCACGCGGCACAGCCCGGCAACGACGTAGGCCAACGCGATCAACAATCCGGTCGCCGCGAACATCACCCACACGAGACTGCGCGCGGCGGGCGTTATTTCGTGAAACGAAGTCACGAGCTGGCTGAACAGCAGCGCCGGGAGTCCGAGCCAGTAAGTGACGCGGTTCGCCTCGCGCAGAAATCCCGGCGACACGAATTGCGTGTGCTGCAACACCGCGCCGAGCGCGATCACGAGAAAAACCGGGGCGAGAACTTCCACCACAAGCATGGCGCGGGACTCTGCGTGAGCCGGTCCCGCGCGTCTAGCAAGTTTGTCATCCTGAGCGAAGCGAAGGACCCACCGCGTTCAAATGAGCTGGAGGTACCGGCTCCGTCCGGTCCGCGAACGTGACTGAACTATCGCGGCCGGCACGGAGGCCGGCCCTCCACCAGCTCAGGATGACGAGGAGCGGATTTTCGTTTCGCCATGGCGCGGTCGGGCCGTTCTGCTCGGCGCATGTCGTCGCATTCGATCGCTTTCATCGGCACGGGAGTCATGGGACGCAGCATGGCGGGGCACCTGCTCAAGGCCGGCCACACGCTGCATGTCTACAATCGCACGAAGGAAAAAGCCCGGGCGCTGGTCGACGCCGGCGCCACCTGGCACGACACGGCCGGCGGCGCGGCGGCGCAGGCGGACTTCGTCATCACCATCGTCGGCTACCCGAGCGACGTCGAAGAAACCTACTTCGGCGCGACCGGCGTGCTCGCCCGCGCCAAACCGGGCACGGTGTTGATCGACATGACGACCTCCAGTCCGAAGCTCGCGCAGCGCATCGCAACGGCCGCGAAGGAAAAAGGCATGTCGTCGCTCGATGCACCGGTCTCGGGTGGCGATGTCGGCGCCAAGGAAGCGCGGCTCGTCATCATGGTCGGCGGCGACGAGACGGCGTTCATGCGCGCGAAGCCGCTGTTCGAAAAAATGGGCCAGAATATCGCGCTGCAGGGTGGCCCCGGCGCGGGCCAGTACTGCAAGCTCGCCAACCAGATTTCCATCGCATCGATCATGATGTCGTGGTGCGAGGCGCTGACGTTCGCGCAACGCGCCGGCCTCGATCCGACGCGCGTCATCGGCAGCATCGGCGGCGGCGCCGCCGCCAGCTGGTCGTTGAACAATCTTGCGCCCCGCGCACTCCGCGGCGATCTCGCACCCGGCTTCTACGTGAAGCATTTCCTCAAGGACATGCGCATCGCTCTCGAATCCGCCGCCGAACTGAAGCTCGAGCTACCCGGCCTCACGCAATCGAAGAAACTCTACGACGAGGTTTCGCAGCGCGGCTGGGACGACTTCGGCACGCAGGTGCTCTGGCGGTTCTACCAGGAGAAGGCTTGAGGATGTGTTGGGCGCGGCTGCGTCAACGGCAGGCAAGTTTCGTACGCGTCCACCGCAAAGCAGGTCATTTGTAGGGCCTCTGGGCCGCAGAATCTTTCTTCCGTCCAAGGATCCCGCCAAGCCAGGCCGCCACCATCAGCACCACGAGGTTCGCGATCCAGAACCACATCGGGTGCGGCAGGCTCATCAGGTTCATTACACTCGCCGCACCGAAAAACATCGTGGCCAGCAATCCTTGACGCTCGGGCGAGGAAAGCGACAGCCGGATCGCGAGAAACACCGCGAGCGTGAAACCGATGAGATAGGACAAGAGCACCATCAGAAATGCGCCCACCGGCAACGTGCCCATGTATTTCGCGGCGGCCGCCTGGTCCCTGAAGTCGAGGCCCGCGGGCGGCGGAAAAAGCCTCGCGTTGAGCGCCTGGATCAGCGCGATCGCCACGCCACCAGCCACGATTCCCGCGAGCAGGGCGAGGATGTTGCGGAAGAGGTTTTTCATTCAGTTGTCCGATTTCAAATCGTGTTTGTCATCCTTCGCTTCGCTCAGGATGGCAGAAATAGAGGCGCCGGTTTCGACGCGTCAATCACCTCATACTACTTCGGGCCGGGCCCGGACGCCTTGCCCGTCATCGCGGCGGTCCTAAGCCCGGCGAGGTTCTGCCCGAAAGCCTGTCCGAGCATTTTCTTGAGCATCGGCCCCATGAGCCGTTTGTACGGATTGCCGCCCATGTCGACGTCATCGTACCAACTGACGCGCGTCGCACCGCCGCCGGCAGACTCGAACTCAATATTGCCCTGCAGCGTTGTCTTGTGATCCACCATCTTGAGTTCGTAACGCAGCACCTTGTTCGCGGTGCACTCGGTAAACGTCAGGCTGCCGGTGCCCATTTTCTTGGACGTCCAGTACATCGCACCGCCGAAGCCGGTGGTGGGACCGGGATACGTATAGGCGAGCGTGGGATCGCGGGTCGGATTCCAGACGGTCCACTCCGGCCAGAGTTTCAGCTCGGCGGCCCAAGGGAAAATCTTCTCCACGGGCTGGTCGATCGTGATCGAACGCTCGACCACAACGCGCCGGGACATGAACAGCCCAATGATCGCCAGCAACACGATGAGCCCGACAACGGAGCCGAGGATGATCGTGACCATCCTTTCTCAATGACCGAGCGATGCCGCGGCGGCGAGTCAGTAAAGCGAAGTGTGGGAGGAAAGGTTCGCCGCGCCGCCGGTTGTCTTTGGTCCGGCCACCGCGGCAACCAAGACCGCGGCACGGTCCCAGAGCGGCTGGCGGAGCGTCACCAGGCGGGCGTGGGTGAGCGGCTGGTTGACATCGGCTTGGTAGATGGCGCGCGCCAGAGCCAGCGGATCGTTTGAGGCGACGGTCGGCACGAGTGATACTTTGCCCTCGCCTTCCGGATCGTAGACGTAGCGGTGCCCATCCTGCCGATAAACCAGCACGCAATGCCCGACGCGGCCGGACATCGTTTCAACGTAATACGCCAGCAGGCCGACGTCCTCGGGCGGCGCCGCGTCCCGCTGCAATGCCCGCAAGCGCGCGATGCATTTGATGAAACAACCGCTGGGCAGCATCTCGGCGTCGCTCGCGCGCGAGAGCGGTTTCGGCGGCGCAATCGAATCGGTCACGTCGGTAAAGCGGCGCATGTCCGGCACGACCTCGCGGAGCAGCGGCCAAAGATCGGCCTTGTCCCGCTCGAGCCGCCCGGCGTACAGCGATAAACTCTGCGTGCCGTCGTATTCGGTGTAGAACCACAACCGGTCCTCGAGCTCGAACACCAGCGCGTGCAGTCGCGAAGGGTAGCGCGCCGAGCCGGTGCCGTTGTCGATCCGCACCACCCGCGACCAGACGTCCGGCCCGAGCAGCGCGCGCGCGATCTGGACCGACGCCAGCGAGTCCGCCCGCAGGACCGCCGCGGCCGAGAGGAGGAGCATGAAGGGGAGAGCTCGCACCATTGCACTCTCCATAACCGCATCGGGCGCACCGGAGTTTGTGTTTTTCGACCAACGTTCGCATTCGCGCGACCAAACGCATCCCGCTGCGACGGCTATGACGTGGTGTCATAACCGCCGTCCCGCGCGAGCGATTGCCGCGTCGCGAAAGCGGGAAAAAAGAGCCGGACCGCGCGGTCCGGCTCGAATGGCAAAAGCGATTTCCAGTGGCCTCAGAAGCGGTACTTCGCTTCGACGTAGATCAAGCGGCCGACCGCCCCGTACGTGGCGATGTCTGCATTGGCCTGCGTGAATGTACCCTTCGCCATCGGCGGCATTTCGTTGAAGACGTTGTTGGCGCCGATGCGCAGCGCGAGGCCGTTGAGCCATTTGGTATTCGAACCAAAGGTGTAGCGTACCGCGACGTCGACGCTGTTGTACTGCTCGACATGGGAGTCGGCCGTCACGTCGGTGGTCGAAAGCGCGTTCACATCGGTGACGCTCGGGATGTGCTGCCACCCGAGACTCGCGCCCCAGGCGCCGCGATTCCAGTCGATGCTGGTGTACGCCATGTACTCGGGAATGGTGCCGTTCACCGTCGAGGCGAGCCCGGCGGTTTCAAACGGCGCCACCGTCGGCAGCGTCTGCACCTCGAAGCTGTCGTAGTAGCCGGCGCTTACGCCGAAATCGAAGCGGCCCAGCTTGTCGCTGTTCCACGTGTATTCCATCTTCAGGTCGAAACCCGACTGGTTCTGCGCCGCGATGTTCACGAGGCGGTCGGTGACGTACACGTTCGTGATCGGATTGCTGCCGATCTGGCCGGGCCCCGTGATCGGGGCGCCGGTCGTGAACTGCGCGGTGTCGCCCGGCGGCCCGATGCGCACGCGGTTGGCGAAGGGCGACGCGGTGCCGTTCAGCTCGACGTCCTGGAGAATGTTGGCCGAACCGATCGTGCTGATGAGGTCGGTCTGCTTGACGTTGAAGTAGTCGAGCGAGATCGAGAAGCTCTTGAGCGCCTTCGGCGAATAGACGATGCCGATCGTGTAGTTCTTTGAGTGCGACGGCAGCAGCGCGGAATTGGCGCCGTTGCGCGAGTTGGCCTGGCCGGAGATCGGCGCGCCGCCGCCGTAGCGCTGCAGGTTGAGCGACGGCGTGAAACCAATGCCGCCGGGACCAAAGAGCAGCGGGAGTGCCGGCGCGGAAAACGATTTCGAGTACGTCGCGCGAATCGCGAACTGGTCGTCGAACGGCAGCCAGCGCATCGAGTACTTCGGCACGGTCGGGTCCTCGGTGTCGCTGTAGATCTCGTGGCGGACCGCCGCCTCGAACTCGAGCAGGTGGAGGCCTTTGATTTTCTGCGCGGGGCCGAAGACCGGGATGCGCACGTCGGCGAAGATCGATTTGATGTTCCGGCTCTTCTCGAAGGGATCGAGCGTCGTGGCCGAGTCCCAACCGAAGGTCGGCGTCTGGCTCAGGCGATCGGCGTCCTGCTTGAGGAACTCCACGCGATAGTCGCCACCGAGGGCGAAGCCGAGGTCGCCGCCCGGCAGGTGCCACACCGTGCCGGTGACGCGGGCGTCGTACGTGGTGAGTTCACTGGTGGCCTGGCCGAGCGCTGCGCCGAGCAGCCCGGCCGCTTCGATCGCACCGGGCGCCTGTTCGCGGGCAAACAGGTTGATCGTGCCCGCGGCCACCGCAGACTGGCGTTGCGCCGTGGCGATGAGGTTCCGGTTCACGAAATCCTGCTTGATGGTGTTCTTGTTCGCGGCGGTTTCCCAGCGCCAGTCGTCGCCGAACGAGCCGCGCAGGCCGATGATGCCCTGGATGCTGGTCGTGTTGAAAAAGCTCTGGCGCGGCGCCACGACGAGGCGGTTGCGTGCGCTGACCGCCACGTTCGTGGGATTCGACGGGTCGGTCGCGGCGATGGTCGCGGAGAATGGCTGGGCGTTGAGCTGCGAGTAGGTGCTCGTGGCCGAATAAAGCAGCGTGCCGAACATCGTGACGCGGTCCGTCCACTTGTGATCGAGGTCGATCGTCGCGCTGCGGCGCTTGTTCTCGAGCAATAGCGTCACGTACTGCGCGAGGTTGAAAGCGTACTGCTGTTCGGGCCCGGTGCCGGAGATCAGGTTCGAGGAGTTGACCGGAATGTAGGTGCCGTTCGCGACCAGCGTTTCGATCGGTACGTGCGTACCGGGATTCGGCGGCGCGTTGAGCGACGGATTGAGCACATACGTCTGCGAGCCGATCGCGATGACGCCCGCGTACGTGCCGGTGCCGTAGATCGGGTTGGAAAACTCGCGCTCCCGCTGGAAGAGCGGATCGGTCTTCGTCCATTCGGCGGCAATGGTGATGCTCGTCTTCTCGTTGCTCGCGCCACCGGTGAACGAAACGTTGCGCTCCGTGTAATGGCCCTGGTTGTCCGAGCTGCCGAATCGCGCGCGCGCCTCCATGCCTTTGAAATCGCTCTTGAGGATGATGTTTATCACGCCCGAAACGGCGTCCGTGCCGTAGATGGCGGAGGCGCCGTCCTGCAGGATTTCGATGCGGTCGATCGCCGACATCGGGATCAGGTTGACGTCGACGAACTGCGCACCGCCCGACGCCAGGATCGGCGCGAACGCGGCGCGGCGGCCGTTGATCAGCACCAGCGTCTGGACGTTGCGGAACGCCACGCGCGCACCGCCGCCGGTGCTGCCCGCGCCGATATTGGCGTTCGTGTCGCCGAGGTTGCTGTTGCCGGTGAACATCGGCATCGTCTTGCGCAGCAGATCGAGGACGTTCGTGTTGATCGCGGTGGCTTCGATCGCCTTCGAGTCGATCGTGGCGACCGGGATGGCGGTCGCCGTGCCGGCGATCGGGATGTAGGAGCCCGTCACTTCGAATTTTTCGAGTTTCAGGACCTTGCTGTCGTCGGGGGTGTCCGCCGTGCCTGAGCTTTGGGCGACGGCGAGCAGAGGAAGGGCAAAAAGCGCGAGCGCGCCCCTCCGCAGTCTGGCGGTATGCTGTGTGTTCATGCGGGTGTGTTGATACCGCGGTTCGTCCGCGGCGTGCGGGCGTTGTCGCACGCCCGCGCCCTGACTCAACGCCCCGTCGATTTCCGCCGCGGGCGTTACGACCAAGCCCGCACTTTTCGCCGCATCCGCGGCAATTTCGTCGCCGTGCGCCCGTCAACGCGGGCCAAAACGGCGGCTGCACCACACGATCGGCGACCCCACGAACGCCATGTGGATCAGCATCTGCGGCCATTTCATCGAGCCGGGGAACCGCGGCGGCGTATCGAGGTACAAGCTGCGCAACACCGATAGCAACGGCAGCGTCGCATAGTTCATCACGATCCAAAAGAAGAGGCCGTACAGCGGACCAACGATCCACACCGGAGACTGCCGCAGCGCCGGGATCCGGCGGCTGAGCGCGTAGAAGAGCAGCGTCGCACCGGTCGCCACCGTGAAATGCATCAGCAGGCCGAGCGCGGCGATCTCCGCGCCGCCATTGTACGCCGAGACGCCGAGCACGGCGGACGCCACGCCCTTGAGCACGCGCACCGGCGGAGCACCGGCCTGGATCCACGCCTGGGTGCATGCGGCAGTGATATCCAACACGCCGCAGAGCAACGCACCGTAAACGATGGCGCGCATCGAGCTGTCAGACGAAGAAGGAGGGGCGATTTCGGTCACCGGGGTGGCGGAGGTGCTCATAGGAAGTATTTGTCGGGAGCAAACGGACGGCGAGCCCAACCTCAATGCCGCGTCGACGAAGCTTGCGTGCCGGGCGACCAATGCGAGGCCCGGGCAGGTTGTCTCATTTAAATTTCTCCAATACGCCGCGGTAGCTCGGCCCGATCGGCAGCCTGGTGCCATCGTCCAGTTCCATGCCGTGGCTGCGCGCCAGCATCGGCACGACCCGGCGCACGTTCGCGAGGTTTACAATGGACGATTTGTGGATGCGGATGAATTGCCCCGGATCGAGCGACTCCTCCACCTTGTTCATCGTCATGCGCACCATCAGTCCGCGCTCGATGAGATGGATTTTCACGAAGTCGCCCTGCCCTTCGACCCAGCGGATGTCGCGCTGGTTGAGGAAGTGCAGCTGGCCGTCGGCCTTCACGACCAAGCGCGCGAACTCCGCCGCGGGCGACGTTGCCGCCGGGCCAGGCGCGACCGGCGCACCGGCGTGCTCGAGATGCGTGAGCAGCGCGCGCAGGGCCTGTTCGGTGCCGGCAAGCGAACCGCTGCGCACGCGCCGCTTCGCGCGCTCGAGCGCCGCGGAAAACCGCGCATCGCTGAATGGTTTCACGAGATAATCGACCGCGTGCACCTCGAAGGCGTTGAGCGCGTAGTGATCGTAGGCCGTGACGAACACGATTTCCGGCCGGCTCGCCGCGGGGATGCGCTGCAACATTTCCAGCCCGGTCACGATCGGCATCTGCACGTCGAGAAATACCAGCTGCGGACGCGATTCCTCGATCATCTGGAGTGCGCGTTCGCCGTCCGCCGCCTCGCCCACGACGTCGATGTCGCGATCCTTCGCGAGCAGCCCGCGCAGCGCGCGGCGCGCCGGCTTCTCGTCGTCGATGATGAGCGTGCGAATCTGGTCCATGGGGAATCGGGTCAGGCGGCGGCGAAGCGAATCGGCAGCTCGACCGTTACGATCGTGCCGGTCGGGCCGTTGAGCGCGCAGTCGAGTTTGTGGTTCGCGCCGAAGATGCGTTCCAAGCGCGCGCGGGTGGCGCGCAAGCCGATGCCGTGGTTGTCACCCTCGCTGGCGTGGCGCCCGCCCTCGGCCGGATCATTCGTCACCTGCAGGCGCAACCGGTCGCCGTCGCGCCGCGCGACCACCGTCACGTGGCCTGGGTGACGGCGCTGGGCGATGCCGTGCTTCACGGCGTTTTCCACCAACGGTTGAAGGATGAGCGTGGGGACGAGTGCGCCGAGGCAGTCCTCGTCGGCGTCGAAGTGTGTGAGCAGCTTTTCCTCGAAGCGCACCTTTTCCACCGAGAGGTAGCACTGCGCGTAATCGAATTCGCGCCAGAGCTCGATTTCCGCGCGGCCGGCGTGGTTCATCAGCTGGCGCAACAGCGCCGATAGCAGCGCGAGTGCCTCGACGGCCTTCGTCGATTCGCCTTCGCGCATGAGCGAGGCGATGGCGTTGAGCGAATTGAAAAGGAAGTGCGGATGCACCTGCTGCTTCAGCGCGGCGAGCTCCGCCTGCGCCAGCGCCGTGCGCAACTGCTCGGCCCGCAGGTCCGCCTGGCGCTTCTGCCAGTTGAGATCGGTGATGTAGCCCGCAGTCACGACGACGAAGTAAATGAAGAAGTCGATGAGGCTGCGCCAGCCGAGCGCACCGTACACCACGGCAAGATCGAAGTCCTCCTTCCGGAAGTAACCCCAGGTAAGGCTCACCGCCCAGAAGCGCAGCACGTTGCCGACGGAGAAGATCGTCAGCGCGGCCAGCAAATGCAGGAAGCCAATGACCGCCCAGTGGCGATGATTGTCATTAATGTAGCGCCGCAGCCAGAAGACGGTGGGCGTCAGCGCGGCCCAGATCCACGCGCGGTAAAGTTGCGCGGAGATCGTGAAGAGGTGCGCCCGCACGTTCGGGAACGGCTTGCCGTCCGAAATCGCCACGTAGGTTTGCAATACGAGCAGCACGCCGACGCCTGTCCACAGGAGGAACAGGTGGCGCCAGTTCAGTTTGCGATATTCGGGCATGAGGGGACGGGCTCCGCGCAACAGCGGAGAATCTAGGCCCCGGGGTTAAGTCGCGCCAGACGGGAAATGCAAGCGCGCGGGCCGCGGAACGCGACCTGGTCACCGTACGAATCGCGCCCGACGCACCCCGGATTGCACGTTTCGTCGTATCCGATGTCGCGTTCGTCGATTTGTCGCAAAGCCGGCGCCGGCCAATGCGCGCTGGCGTTCGCGAGACCGCCCGCTACAACCTTGGCGCTTCCCCCGCCTCCCATGCGCCGACTCCTGCTTCCCCTGTTGGTGGCCGCCTGCTGTATGCTGCGCGCCGCCGAAACGCCCGCCCTCCCCGACGGCCTGTACGCCCAGTTCACCACGCCGCACGGCGTGTTCACCGCGCAACTTTTCTTCGACAAGGTGCCGATGACCGTCGGCTCGTTCGTCGGCCTCGCCGAAGGCTCGATCGCACCGCACAACGGCAAGCCTTTCTACACCGGCCTCAAGTGGTACCGCGTCGTGCCAAACTTCGTCATTCAAAGCGGCGATCCGACCAATCCAGGCGGCGGCATCCAGGACCGTCCGCCGCAAACGCCCGAAGATGACAAGGCCGGGCATCCGTATAATTTTCCCGACGAGATCGTGCCGGGGCTGCATCACGAGGATGCCGGCGTGCTGTCGATGGCCAATGGCGGACCCGATACGAACAGCAGCGAATTCTTCGTCACACTCCGCGAAACCAATCGCCTGAATTACCTGCACAGCGTCTTCGGCCACGTCGTGAGCGGCTTGGACGTGCTGCCGCAGATCAAGGAAAACGACGCGTTCTCGATCAAGATCCTGCGCGTGGGTGCAGCCGCGAAAGCGTTCAAGGCCGACGAAGCGACGCTGAAGACCCGCATCGCCGCGGCGAAGAAGTATAGCGGCCCCGATGAGCCGGGACCGACCGCGCATTTCGACGATCCCGACAAGGTGCTCCCGGTCGAGCCGCCGCGCGCGAAGAACTTCAACTACAAGCTGGCCAATTTCGAGCGCTTCACCGGCAAGCACATCTACGCGCGCGTGTTCAAGGAATTCAAACCGACGCAGCCCGGCCAGAAACTCGGTGCGTTCAACGCCGAGCTGGCGAAGCAGTTCAAGATCGATCCCGACGGTGTGCTCATCAACTACTTCGTGGATCTCGACACCTGGATGATTTGGGTCGGCGAGGATCTGCTGCCGAAATTCATGGGCCGCGCCGGCTCGCGCGAGGAGTTCGTCGATTCGGGCGCGCTCATGAAACAGAAGCAGACTTTCGTGGCGGACGCGAAGAAGCGCGGCGACGAAGTGGCCGCCCGCGCCATCGCCGAGGGCCGCACCGTCAACGATGCGCAGCGCATCAAGCTCACCGTCGACGAAGTGATCGATGCCTTCATTCTGATGGTCGAACCCTCACCGAAAAAATGATTTTTCGTTCCGTCGCCTGTCTCGCCCTGGTTCTTGTCTCCGGTTCGCTGCCCGGCGCAGCAGACGACGTCAAAGCGCTCGTCGCCCAGAGAATCGACGCCGAGTATCCCTCGCTGTTCGAGATCTACAAGGATCTGCACCAGCACCCCGAGCTGTCCTTCACCGAGGTGCGCACCGCGGGCATCGCGGCGAAGGAGCTGCGCTCGCTCGGCTTTGAGGTCACGGAAAAGGTCGGCAGCCTGGCGGTCGTCGGCGTGATGAAGAATGGCGCCGGCCCGACCGTGCTGGTGCGCGCGGATATGGATGCACTGCCGGTGAAGGAAATGACCGGCTTGCCGTATGCCAGTACCGCAGTCGTTAAGGATTTATCCGGGAAGGAGCAGCCGGCGATGCACGCCTGCGGCCATGATGCGCATGTGACGAATATCATTGGCACGGCACGGCTGCTCGTCGCGCTCAAAGCTCATTGGAGCGGTACGCTCGTGCTCCTCGCACAACACGCCGAGGAAACCGTCGGCGGCGCGCGCGCCGTGCTCAGCGACGGACTCTACACTCGTTTCCCGGTGCCGGACTATGCGGTGGCGTCGCACGTGTGGGCCGACGTGCCGGCAGGCAAGGTCGGCTATACCGACGGCGGAATCTGCGCCAATGTGGACTCGATTGACATTCTCGTTCGCGGCGTCGGCGGCCACGGGTCAAAACCACACACCACCAAAGATCCAGTTGTACTGGCAGCGGAGATTGTCACGGCGCTGCAGACCATCGTAAGCCGGGAGCTCAAACCCGGCACGCCGGCTGTGGTGACCGTCGGCAGCATCCACGGCGGCACGCGCCGCAACATCATCGGCGAGGAGGTGAAGCTTGAACTTACCATTCGCAGCTTCGACGAAACGGTCGGAGATCAGATCATTGCGTCGATTCGCCGCATCTCCGAAAACCTGGGTCGTGCTGCCGGCTTGCCGGACGACCGGTTGCCGGTCGTCTCGGTCGCCGCGCCGCGCAATCCCGTTACGCTCAATAACAGCGCGCTCACGCAGCGCGTGGTGAAGACGATGGGCGCGTGGATCGGACCGGAGAACGTCGTGCCGCAGGAGCCGTCGACCGTGGGCGAAGACTTTGCCGAATACGGCCGCACCACGCATCACGTGCCGATTTGCCTGTTCTGGGTGGGCGCCACCGATCCCGCCAAATTCGCGGAAGCCAAAAAAGCCGGGACGCTCGTACCTTCGAATCATTCCCCTCTTTTTGCTCCCCTCCCCGAGCCGACGATCAAGACCGGCGTCACCGCCATGACCGGCGTAGTGCTGGACCTGATGCCGAAGAAATAGCGTCCCGCGGACCTAAGAAAGTGCGCTGCCAGCCGTGGTGCTGGTCGTGAAGCGTCTCGTATTGGGAAACAAAAGTCTCATCGTGGTGGCAGCGTTGACGCTGTACGTCGGGAGCTATCTTGCGCTGTGGAAGCCCGGCATTCATGTCGTCCGCATCTACACGCTGGATCGCGGCTGCATTGCGAAGACATACGAGGCACCCGAGTTTCGCTCCGAGTGGATCGCACGCGGTCCACTGCGGGGTCCGATCACCGCAATCTTCTGGCCCATCAACGCATTTCTGGTACCGAAATCGGGGTGGAGGTGAGCGCCGCATCCTGTGTCGCCCACCTCGCCTCCGAATGACGACAGAAACTCCCCCGCTCGTGGCGTCGGCCGTCGACGAGTCGCACTTGGATTCGCTCGCGATCGGGCACTATGTGCTCGCGGGAATCACCGCGCTGTTCTCGCTCTTTCCCCTGATCCACGTCGCGATGGGATTGATGTTCGTGCTGAACCCCGCCGCGATGGCGGACAAACACGGCGACGGGCCGCCGGCTTTCTTCGGGTGGATGTTCGTCATGATCGGCGCAACCTTCATCCTCCTCGGCGAAGCCTGCGCCGTCTGCATTTTCCTCTCGGGACGCTACCTCAAGCAACGCCGCCGGTATCTCTTCAGTTTCATCGTCGGCTGCATTACCTGCGCGATGTTTCCCTTCGGCCCCGTGCTGGGCGTTTTCTCGATCATCGTGCTCAGCCGCGAATCCGTGAAGAAACTTTACCAACGAACCTTCGCATGAAACTTCCCGCCGCGCTCCTGCTGATATTCCTGGCCACGATTTCGATTTCGTTCGCCGCCGTTCCAGCCGACCCGGAGGCCGCCGCCATCAACCAAGTACTGGAGGCGCAGTCCGCCGCGTGGAATCGCGGCGACATCGACGCGTTCATGGCGGGTTACTGGAAGTCGGACGAGCTGCGCTTCGCTTCCGGCGGCGTGATCACGTACGGCTGGAAAACCACGCGCGACCGCTACAAGCGAAACTATCCCGACATGGCCACGATGGGCACGCTGGCGTTCACGATCCACGAGGTGAAGGTGTTGTCGCCCGATGCGGCGATCGTATTCGGCCGGTGGGAACTCGCGCGCAAGCAGGACAAGCCGTGGGGCCTGTTCACGCTGGCGTTCCGCAAGCTCGACGGCGCGTGGCTGATTGTGTCCGACCACACGTCGTCGGCGTCGGAGCAGTAATTGTAGGTCGGGCTTTACGCCCGACGATTGTCGTGTCGGGCGTAAAGCCCGACCTACCGCTCACAGCAGCTCCGGCAGGATCTTCAGTTTGCCGTCGGTGCCGGGGCGCAGGCGGTCGCGCGCGATCTCGTTGGCGATTTCGCGCCACGTGACGTCCTTCGCGCGGTGGTTTGCCTTGCGGGTGAACATCTCGTCGATGTTTTCCGTGATGATACGCGTGACGACCTTCTCGATGAAAGCGCGGCCCGTGCCGTCCTCGGCCATGACGCGCGCGCGAAATTCCGCGTCGACGTCGGCCTTGGCCTCCACGTAGGCGGCGACGACGCCACCCGAGTTCACGATGAAATCCGTCAGGCTCACGATGCCGCGGCGGTGCTGCAGGAAATATTCGCTGACGAGGTCCGCGGGATTGTTGGCGCCCTGGAGCACGATGCGCGTGTTGATGTGCGTGGCGTTCTCCGGGTGAATCGCGTGCGGGCGCGCTGCCGGCACGAGGATCGTGCAGGGCATTTCCATCATCCGGTCGATGTGCTCGCCGTCGAAACGCTCCTTCACCGCGCCGGAGTAGGCGGCAATGCCGTCCTGGCCGCGCCGGATGGCGAGCAACTGGGTGATGTCGAGCCCGGCCGGGTTGTAGAGGCCGGCGTTAATGTCGGACACGCCGACGATACGCGCGCCGAGCGCGGCCAGTTTTTCGGCGATCGGTGCGCCCACATTGCCGAAGCCCTGGATGACCACACTCGAATCCTTGATGCGAAAATCCGGGAGATGTTTCTCCGTCGCGACGGCCGCGGCGAAGAGGCCGTGCGCGGTGATGGCCCACTCATCGAGCGGGAAGCCGCCCTTGGCCGGCGGACGACCGACGCCGCCGCGACCGTGATGCGCCTGCCCGTTCTTTTGGGCGAACACCTCGTAGATCGTCTGCATGTCCGTCTCGTTGGTGCCCATGTCGGGACCAGGAATGTAGTCCGGGATGTCCCAAAGCGCTTCGGCGAACATTGAAACCAGCGCCTTCTTCTCGGCCGGCTTGTCGGCGAAGAAGCGCGGCTCGACGCGCAACCCGCTCTTGGCGCCGCCCAACGGCAGCATCGCCGCGGCGCTCTTCATGGTCATGGCGGCCGCGAGGCCATAGACTTCGTCAACGCTCACATCCGGCGCCATACGCAGGCCGCCGAGGCCGCGTCCGCGCACAAGATTGTCGACCACGACGAAACCCCAGGTGCGGTTGTCGGCCGGATCCATCACGCGATATACGCAATTCGGGCCAAATTCGTTGGAGGGGATCTTGAAGCGCTGTTCGATCGCAGCGCCTTTGACAGGCTCCGCCTGCAGACGCTGGGGTAACGAGTTAGTTTGCATAGCTTATGACATAAGGAGGTCCCGCACCGTCACGAATGAAAAAGCCGTAGGTGGCGAAGCATGAGTTTGGATTTTACCCCGGTTAACTCATCGGAATAAGCGGCAAATCGCCTTCACTTTGAGCGATTTATCGGCGAACTGTGCATTGGTCCCCTTCGGCCTATGCGCAAATACGGCATCCTGCTCATCCTCGGTCTGGTCCTGGTGTTCATCGCGTTTCAGGCGCGAACCGGCATCTTCCGGCGTAAGAACCCGGGTGCCCCCGCGAACAAATACACCCGCGAAATGATGGAAGAGCAGCGCATCCCCGAGGAGGAACTCGTGCTCATCAAGCAGCGATACGCGAACGCCACCATCACGCCCGACGGCCTGCGCTACATCGTGCACACCCCGGGCACCGGCGAACCGCCGTCGCGCGGCGCTGAGATCAGCGCCAATTACGAAGGCCGCCTTCTGATCAATGACCAGAAATTCGACAGCAGTTATGACCGGGGGCAGCCCTACCGCTTTCGGGTCGGCACGGGAGCCGTCATCAAGGGCTGGGACGAGGCGTTCCTGAACATGCGCAAGGGCGAGAAACGCACCCTGATCATTCCGTGGTGGCTGGGTTACGGCACCGAAGGAAAAGGGCCGATCCCGCCCCGGGCGACGCTCGTCTTCGAAGTAGAGCTCGTCGAGGTGCACTAGGGTTTATCCCCTTGTATTTGAGAAAGAACTAGTGGATACACACTAGTGTGCACGGGCCGCACATTAAAAAACTCAATTACTACGCATCTAGGGTAAGCCGTTTCTGGCCGCCGGAGTAGTCCGGCGGTTTTCTTTTTTGTCCCCGGCGGTTCCCCCACCCATACCCTCAATCCATCGGCATGCGCGCCCACCGCTCCATTTTTTCGCAGCTTGTCGGTCTGGGGTTGGTGCTAATTCTGCCGCTCACCGCCTTCGTCGGCTGGGGACTCTACCAGCAATTTCAAAAGGATCGCGATGACGCCCTCCGCGATCTCACCCGCCTGCGCCAGATCTCCGAAAAGCAGATCCAAGGTTACCTCGACGGCGCCCATGGACGCCTTGACCGGCTCTCGCAGCGTGTAGCGGCGACGCAAGCCTCCCGTGGCGAAGTGGAGCCGCTGCTGCGCGAATTCGCCGCGCTCAACCCCGAGTATTCGAACGTCGCGCTGATCGACACCAACGGCATCGTCCAGGCCGCCGTTACCCTGCGTCCGGCCAACCCGACGCAGTCGATGGCGACCTACGAGCCTTACAAGCTCGCCATGGAGGCAAAGGGATTCCTGGTCGCCCGCCCGTTCAAGGGACCGATCACCGGCCGGTGGGTCGGCCTGCTGTCGAACCCGGTGCTGGATGCCAACGGACAGCGCACCGGCACGCTCTTGCTGCCGCTCAATCTCATCGAGCTTTCCCATATACTGACGTACGACCCCGCCGAGTCTAACACTCTCCTGGGAGTCATCGATGATTCAGGCACGATTGTGCTCCGCTCATTCAAAGCGGAGGAGTACATCGGCCAGACCGCACCGCAGATCCGAAACATCCTGCAGGATGCGGATCGACCCGGCGGCGGCAAAGGCCAGGTCACGGGATTCGACGGCACGCGCCGCACCTACAGCGCCGGCCGGTTGCCGAATACGCCGTGGATCGTGACCGTTTCGGTGCCGACTTCGGAAGTGTTCGGCGCCGCCCAGGAAAATCTCTGGCATGCGCTCGGCTTGGTCGCTGCCGTGACCGTGCTGGTCGTGTTGATGACGTTTTTCTACGCCCGCCGGCTCGCCCGCCCGTTGACCGACCTGGCAAATGCGGCGCGGGCGCAAAGCGCGGGGCGCTTCGACGCCACCGCGCCCGTCGCCGGCCCCGTCGAGGTCGCGGAAACCGCGCATGCCTTCAACGAAATGGTCGGCTCGCTGCGTCGCGCGGATGAGTCGCTGCTCGAAAGCGAGGGCCGCTACCGCGAGCTTTTCCAAAACAACCCGCTTCCGATGTGGGTGTACCAGCTCGAGACTTTCGCTTTCCTCGACGTGAACGCCGCTGCCATCGAGCACTACGGTTACACCCGCGAGGAATTCCTCCGGATGACCATCAAGGATGTCCGGCCGCAGCAAGACATCCCGCGCCTGGTCGACTACGTGCGGGAACTCGCCATGCGCACCTCGCAAGGCGGCGCAGTCGGGACGCCCGGCGTCTGGCCGCACCGCAAGAAAAACGGCGAGATCATCCTCGTCGACGTGGCGGCCCACCCGTTGAACTACCGTGGCGCGAGCTCGATGATGGCCCTGTTGAACGATGTCACCTCCAGCCGCCGCGCCGCGATCGCCCTCGAGGAAAGCGAACGCCGCTACCGCACCGTCATCGACCAGACCGGCCAGATGATCTACGATTACGACGTCAAGAGCGGTCGCGTAAGCTGGTTCGGTCGCATTGCCCTCGAAAAAATCCTCGGCGGCACTCCGGAGGAATTCAGCGAGACCGGCGTCACGGGCTGGCGCGACCGCCTGCACCCCGACGACCAGGCAGCCGCCATCGCGCGATTCGATCACAGCTTGGTGACCGGCGATCCCTGCCAGGCCGAGTATCGCCTCCGCCACAAGGATGGCACCTATCGCGTGGTCGAAGAGCGCGGCATCGTGATCCGCGACGCCCAGGGCACGGTCAGCCGCATGGTTGGCCGCATGAGCGACATCACCGACCGCAAGCGCGAGGAGGAGGCGCGCCAGCAGATGGAAAAGAAGCTCCTCGAAACGCAGAAGCTCGAGAGCCTCGGCGTGCTCGCGGGCGGCATTGCACACGATTTCAACAATCTTCTCACCGGCATCCTAGGCAACGCCGGGCTCGCCCGCCTGGAATCGCCGGCCGGCTGGGAGGGCGTCACCTATCTTTCGCAGATTGAAAAAGCCGCGCTGCGCGCCGCCGACCTTTGCAAGCAGATGCTCGCCTACTCGGGCAAAGGCCGCTTCGTCGTCCAAAAAATCGACCTTAACGAAGTCCTCGAGGAAACGACCCAGCTGCTCTCGATTTCCATCAGCAAGAAAGCCGCGCTGCGCCTCGCACTCGAGCGACCGCTGCCCGCCATCCAGGCCGACGCCACGCAGCTCCGCCAGATCGTGATGAATCTCGTCATCAATGCGTCGGAGGCCATCGGCGACAACACGGGCAACATCACGCTCCGCACCGGACGGCTGCATGCCGACCAGGCGTACCTGGCCAACGCGCAGTTCGCCGGGGAAATTCCCGCCGGCGACTACGTCTTCCTCGAGGTCAGCGACGACGGCAGCGGCATGTCGGCCGAGACCGTCGCGCGCATCTTCGATCCGTTCTTCACCACCAAGTTCACCGGGCGCGGCCTCGGTCTCGCCGCGGTGCTCGGCATCGTGCGCGGCCACAAGGGCGCGATCAAGGTCTACAGCGAGCCCGGCCGCGGCACGAGTTTCAAGATCCTGCTGCCGGCGACCGAGGGCGCGGCGCAACCGCTCGGCGCCCGCACTCCCGGCGTGGCAGGCTGGCGCGGCAGCGGACGCGTGCTCGTGATCGATGACGAGGAAACCGTCCGCCAGGTATCCGCAAACGTGCTGCGCGCGCTCGGCTTCGAAGTCGACCTCGCCATCGACGGCGTGGAAGCGGTCAAAATGTTTACCGGCAAGCCGGGTGCCTATACCCTGGTGCTGCTCGATCTCACCATGCCGAACATGGACGGCGAGGAAACCTACCGCCAGCTGCGCCAGATCAGTCCCGCGATCCGCGTGATCCTCATGAGCGGTTTCAACAAGGTCGACGCCATCAATCGTTTCACCGGCAAGGGCCTCGCCGGGTTCGTGCAAAAACCCTTCGAGCTCGAGACGCTCGCTACGGAACTGCGCCGCGTACTCGAACCGCGCAATTCCTGAGTCGCCTGTATCCGAAACGATACTCGGGGGACGGGGCGCCCTCGCCCCGTTCACATCGGTTCGACGGAGCGAAGAAGCCCGTCCCACAAACAACGCGGATCCGAACTGGGTGCTACAAGCCGAGCAAACTGCCGTTGCGCTTCAACCAGCGCTCGGCATCTCGCCACCACGGGCACACCGACTGCACCTCAGCCCAGAATCGTTCCGAGTGATTCATTTCCCGCAGGTGCATCAGCTCGTGATAAATGATGTAGTCGCGCACGCTGTCCGGCGATTGCACCAGCCGCCAGTTGAGCGAGATCGTGCCACCCGCTGAACAGGAGCCCCAGCGCGACCGCTGGTTGCGCACCGTCACCTGTTTCACATCGACACCCGTCTCCGCCGACAACTCCCACGTGCGCGCCGGCAATTCGATGCGCGCGCGACGCGCGAAATGCGCCTCGAGCGTCGGCCGCAAGTCGCCATCGAGCGATGCGACGCGAAACACGTCCGCCGCGACGCACACCTGCAGCTTCACCGCAGTCGGCGTCTCCACCGACCAGTTGTCCGTCGCGACCGTGGCGAGGGTCGCCGCGCGGATCTCGTGCATCTCGCCGCGCCAGAACACGTGCGTGCCGACCGTCCAGATCTCCGCGGCCTGCGGACGCTTGGCTTGTCGCTCGCGCGCGCGCTCCAGCCAGTCGCGATGCTGTTCGACGAAACGAATCGCTTCGCGCTCGCTGCCGCGCACCGGAATGGTGGCCACGGCGGTGCCGTCGCGCTGCAGCGTCAACCGGTAGCGCCGCGCCTGGTGGCTGCGCACGTACACCACCGTCGGCTTCGCCTCCGGCGGCGCCATCTGGAAAAACTCCTGCTGCCCGCTGCTCACGCGGCGTCAGCTAAGCGGCGTTTTTCGCGAATACCATCGAAAACCGGCCGCTTCGCGTGGCTCATCACTTTCGGAGGCGGTGGACCGCTTCTTCGCAACGCGTCTGCGCATCGGTGATCCGGACCGATTCCGCGCGCCGTGACATGCGAGAAACACCCTAGTTCCTGCTAACCCGGCATAATTTAGTCACCGGCAATGAAACACTTGCCCAGACGGTGGTTCCTGTATTTGACTCCGCCTCGTCATGTTCGCACGCGCATCTTCCAAACAGTGGCCTCGGTCGAGGACGCGCGCGTTCACACTCGTGGAAATCTCGGTGGTGGTGACGCTGCTGGGCTTGCTGATTGCAATTGGCGTACCGACGTACCGCCGCCTGACGCTGAAATCCAAGGCGACCGCCACGGTCAATGATCTGCGGACATTTTCGGCGGCCCTGGTCACTTACAACCTGCAGAACGCCAAGTGGCCGGTCGCGACGGGCAATGCCGGTGAAACGCCGGTGGAACTGGTCAACGGATTCCCGTCCGCTTTTAACAAGATCACGCCGATCGGCGGCTACTACGAATGGCTGAGCAATAGCACGTACAAGGCCGCGATCCGGATCTCGACCGCCAACGGTTCGGTTGCGACGGATGACGCCGAGCTCGTCGAGATGGTCGATACCCTGATGGACGATGGCAATCTCGCCACCGGCAGCATCCAGCTCGATGCGAACCAAATCGTGCTGATCATCGAGAAATGAGCGGGCCCTACAAAGTCGTTTTACTCCAGCTCAAGGCCGATCTTTCGGGCCTTGCTCCCGCGTCGTCGAAGATCGATCTCGGGTCGATGGAGGCTGACCAGGTTTACGCTCTCGCCGAAAAGCTGCTGAAGGTCGATACCTCGTCCAACCCGCGCGCCGAACCCGCCATGCTCGTGCATCGCGGTGAGCGCGGCTGGCGCGTCGTCGCTTACAAGGGCGTCATCCGCATGCACGAGAGCACCTCGGCGCTGGATGACTACTGGACAGTCGACACCGCCACCGGTTTGTCTCGCCTGCCTCCGTTCAAGGGCGCCGACGGCACTTCCACCGGCAGCCGCGCAGCCCACGTTGGCGGTCACGCCGGTTCGTCGCGCTTCCGGATGCTCCGCACGGCCCTCGAAGTCACCGGCCTGATCGGCGTCGGCCTCGTGCTCATGGGCGTCGGCCTGTGGTTCGGTCTTCCCCGCAAGAAGCTCAGCGACAAACCGACGGATGTGCAGGAGATGACCAATGCCGACGAACGCCAGTCTGTCTTCAACGAGGTCGCCGGCACGTATTCCACCGGCAAGAAACCAGGTGATAGCATCGTGGTCATCGCGCCGGACGGGAGGGTTTCGCTCGGTTCGATCGGCAAGGACGGCAAACCGAGCGCCCCGCGCATCGACGAACAGGCCAGGGCCGGTCGTCGCCAGCAGGTCGCGTGCGTCATCACTTCGTTCGGCGTCATCGCGCTGAATCCGCCCGACGCCGTGAACGTCGGCACCTATCGCTGGCGCAAGACCACGACGAATTAAGGGCTGCTCGCAGCGGCCGGTTCGTGCGCGGAAAAGGGATGCAGGCTACTGACCGCGCCTTGGGCCGGAAGCAGTTTGTAGAAAATAGCGTTCGCCACCAACCGGCCGTCGGGATTCGCCGCGTAGTTCGGAATGCCGCCGACGAAAGTGTAGCCGAGCTTGCGATAAAATGCCGTCGCCCCGGCCGTGCCGGTACTGGTGTCGAGGAACAGCAACGTGCGTCCCTCGGCCTGTGCCTCGTGTTCGAGCCGCACCATCAATGCCGCGCCGATACCCCGACCGCGCAGCGCGTGCCGGACCATCACTTTTTGCACCTCGGCGCGGTGGCGGCCGTTCGCCCGCGACTCAAGCGCGAGTTGCGCGCTGCCGAGCACGGCCCCGCGATCGTCCACCGCGACGAGCAGCTCCTTGTGGCCCGCCGCCACATCGCCGGCGACCTTCTGCCAGTAGCTTTGCACCTCCTCGCTTGAAATCGGCAGCGTGAAACCGATCGATGCGCCATGTTCCACGACGTCAATCAGTAGGGCGGAAAGCTCGGCCAGTCCCCGGAGGGTGCCGGTGGCGGATAGTCGCTCGATGCGCATGCCGCTCTGGTGCAGGAAATGCGCCAAGCCGCCCGACCTTACAAAAGCATTAGCCGCCACTCCGGCGGGACCCCTTTGCGCACGTTGAGCCAGGCGATGCTCGGCGGGGCACCCCGGTTGGGGCGCGAGACGCAACCGGGGTTGAGCCAGCGCACGCCCTTCTCATCGGTCTCGTCGCGCGGCACGTGCGTGTGACCGTGCAACACGAACTGCACTGCCGGCGGCGGACGTTGCGGCGGAATGTGCGTGAGGAAAAATTTCCAGCCTTCGCGCTCCAGCCGCAATGAGATCGGCCAGAGATTGTGCGTCTCGTTGTTGCCAAGCACCACGTGCACCGGCTTGCCGAGCGCCTCGATCATGTGCAGCACCTCCGGCTCGCAGACATCGCCGAGATGCCAGATTTCGTCCGCTGGCTGCAAGCGCGCCAGCAGGCCGGGCGGAACCCGATCGTGGGTATCCGAGATGACCGCGATATGCATAGAAAGGGAGCGAGATGTGACCGGCGTCAGTGATGCATGTTTCGCCGCGAACGTCCAAACGGAAAGCCGCTGCGTATGTTTTCGTGACAGCGGCTGAGCGGAGGCATTCCCTGAAACCTCATGCCCAGCGCTGGCGTCTGGCACTTGTCACCTGACACCTGACCGCCTTTGACACTCCGCCGATTCCCGCAACGTTGTCGGGATGCCGCTGCGGGCACTCGCCGTCGACTTCAACTCGTTCTTCGCCTCCGTCGAGCAGCAGGAGCGTCCGGAGTTGCGCGGCAAACCGGTCGGCATTGTTCCCGTTGTCGCAGAAACCACCGGCTGCGTCGCGGTCAGCATCGAGGCCAAACAGCAGGGCCTGCAGCGCAACGTGCGCGTCGCCGACGCCCGCCGGCTCTGCCCGGGCATCAAGATCATCGAGGCCCGGCCCGAAACGTACATCAACTACCATCGCCGGCTCGCCGAGGTCATCGAGTCGTGCGTGCACGTCACCAAGGTCGCCTCGATCGACGAGGTCACCTGCGAATTGAAAGGCCGCTGGGCCGAACCGGCGCGCGCGGTTGCGCTCGCCACGCAGATCAAAGATAAAATCTACCGCGAAGTCGGACCGTGCCTGCGCAGCTCCATCGGCATCGCGCCGAACTGGCTGCTCGCAAAGGTCGCCTCGGACATGCAGAAGCCCGACGGCCTCGTGGTGCTCAACGACGAGGACATTCCCGCGAAACTGCTGCACCTCAAACCCGGCGACATTTCCGGCATCGGCCCAAACATGCAGCGCCGGCTCACGGAACATGGCATCCACACGGTCGAAGAACTCTACGCCGCGAGCCAGACGGAGCTGCGCGGACTCTGGCGCGGCGTGCGGGGCGTGCAAATGTGGCGCTTGCTGCACGGCGAGGACCAGCCGTTTTTCGAACAGCAGGAGGGCCAGACCATCGGCCACGGCCACGTGCTGCCGCCCGAGTTGCGTAACGAAGCGTCGGCGGTCGCGGTGTTGCACCGTCTCCTGCAAAAGGCCGCGATGCGCCTGCGCGACTCCGGGCTCTATACCGGCGCACTGTCCGTTTCGTTCGGCTACCGCGACGACGAACGCTGGAGCGACGAACTCACGTTCAACGAAACCCAGGACACCCTCGTGCTCACGCACGCGCTCAACCAGCTGCTCGCGCGGCGCCCGCGTGAATTGCGCGCCAAGCCGCCGACGCAGGTCGGCATCATGCTCACCCGCATGCTCGCGTCCGAAGCGCACACGCCCGACCTGTTCGACGACACCGGCAAGGAAAAGAAACGCGGCCAGCTGTTCAGTGCGATGGACACCCTGAATCGCGCGCTCGGCAAAAACTCCGTTTATTTCGGCGGCGCCCATGGCGCGACCAAGTACGCGCCGATGCGCATCGCGTTCACGCGCATCCCGCGCCCCGAGTTGGAGGAAATCGACCGGTCGTTGAACCGGCGCATCCGGCCCGCGAAAAAAGCGGCCGAGGAATCTCCCCCGCCGGATTTTGGAGCGTGATCGCGAAACCAGTTGAGAGATGAGAGTTGAGCGCCGAGAGGCCGGGCGTCGAATCTGCGCTTTCCTCAGGAGATCAGAAGGACACCCAGGTTCTGTCTTTCAACAGGCAACCTTCGACTCTCAACGGTTCGGACTCTCAACTCTCAACCCTCAACTCTCAACTTGAGTCCTGCCAATTTCCCCGCTCGATAGACGGCTCCCCCTCGCATGTTCTCGCGCCTCCTGCTCCTGAGTTGCCTAGTCACCTGTTCCTTGTTCGCCCAGCGCGGCGATAAGCCCGGCGAAGCCCAGCCACCGCCGCCGGAACACTTGAAGATTCCTCCGGCCCCGGTGCTTTCGCCCGAGGACGCGATGAAGGCGTTCACGGTGGCACCCGGTTATCGGGTCGAACTCGTCGCCGCGGAACCGCTCGTCGGCGATCCGGTGGCGATCGCCTTCGGCCCCGATGGCCGGATCTGGGTGGCGGAGATGCGCGCGTTCATGCCCAACGTCGACGGCAAGGGCGAGGATGCCAAGATCGGTTGCATCGCCGTGCTCAGCGACACCGATGGCGACGGCGTGATGGACAAGCGCACCGTATTTCTCGACGGCCTCGTGCTGCCGCGCGGCCTGGCACTCGTCGGCGATGGCGTGCTCGTGGCCGAGCCGCCGCACCTGTGGTTTTGCCGCGATACCAGTGGCGACGGCGTCGCCGATGAAAAGACGGAGGTCGCGCCGGACTACGGCAGCACTGCCAATGTCGAACATACGGCGAACGGCCTGATGCCGGCCCTCGACAACTGGATCTACAATGCGAATTACTCCGTTCGCTTTCGCTACGAAGGAAACGGCAAGTTTGCGCGCGACCTCACGATCACGCGCGGGCAATGGGGCATTTCGCAGGACGACACCGGCCGGCTCTACTACAACAGCAACAGCGATCCGCTGCGCGCGGACCTCGTGCCGTCCGCCTACTTCAACCGCAACCCGTCGTTCACGAATCCCGCCGGCATCGATGTCCAGCTCGTGCCCGCGAATCTCCGCGTCTGGCCCGGTCGCGTGACTCCCGGCATCAACCGCGGCTACAAGTCGCTCGATGCTGAAGGTAAGATGACTGAGGTCACCGCCGCGTGCGCCCCGACGATCTACCGCGGCGCCTTGTTTCCCGCCGACGTGCGCGGCGACGCGTTCATCTGCGAACCCTCCGGCAATCTCATCAAGCGCATCTCGCTCCATGAGCGAAAAGACCCGTTGGTTGGAAACGACCTGACACCCGGCGGCGCCTTGATCGGAAAAAACGCGTACGAAGGCTCGGAATTTCTCACGTCGACCGATGAACGTTTCCGTCCGGTCAATCTCGCCAATGGCCCCGACGGCGCGCTCTACGTCGTCGATATGTATCACGGCATCATCCAGCATCGCATCTACGTCACGAGCTACCTCCGCAAGCAAATCGAGTCACGCGATCTCGACAAGGGACTGCACGGGGGTCGCATCTATCGCATCGTACCGGAAAGTGCGCCCACTGCCGCCGAGCGGGTCGCCGCGCTTCCCAATCTCGCGAAAGCCGACACCGCCGGGCTCGTCGCCGCGCTCGCCAGCCCGCAGGGCTGGACGCGCGACACCGCCCAGCGCCTGCTCGTCGAAAAACGCGATCCCGCCGCGTCGGCCGCGCTCAAGACGATCGCTGGCAGTTCGCCGGAAGCTCTCGCCCGGTTGCATGCACTTTGGACCTTGGAAGGACTCGGCGGACTCGACGTCGCCACGTTGGAGAAGAGCCTCGGCGATTCCGACTCGCGCGTGGTGGCCGCTGCCGTTCGCTTGAGCGAAAAATCGCTCGCGAACGATACCGCGCTTCAGGGCAAAGTCATCGCGCTGCTCGCTCCGCGCCCGGCGCCGGCTGTCCGTCTCCAACTTGCCCTCACGCTCAGCGGCATCCGCACGCCGGAAGCGACGGCGGCGTTGCACATGATGCTGCACGAATACGGCGCACAGCCGTACGTGGTCGACGCCATCGTCAGCGGCCTCGCCGGTCGCGAAATTGAATTCATTGAAAAGGTCGCCGCTGAAACCACGACGGAAAGCAAGGCCGCCACGCGCGCCGTCGTCCTCGCCGCGAGCTGCGTTTTCAAAGGCGGCGAAACGGCCTCAATCCAGCGCTTGGACAACTTCATCAACGCGGTGCGCAATCCCCTGTGGGCGCGCCTCGCGGCACTCGACGGCTTGGAGCGGTTCATTCCGCACAACAAGGAGAGCAAGCTGCTCATGGCGTCGCTGCCGGCGGAGCCGAAGGCGTTGCAGGCGCTGGCCGCCCGCAAGGCGAACGACCAGGTTGGCGTCAAAGCCGATCAGCTCCTGTCTCACCTGAAATGGCCCGGCAAGCCGGGCACCACGACCGCCGCGATTGCGCTCACGCCGGAACAGCAGGCGCTCTTCAACGAAGGTCGCACCAACTTCGCGAACATCTGCGCGGTCTGCCATCAACCGAATGGCCAGGGCCAGAGCGGACTCGCTCCGGCGCTCGTGAATTCACGCTGGGTGCAGGGCGATCCGCGCGCGCTCGCGCGCATCGTGCTGCAAGGCCGTGCCACCGAGAATCTCATCATGCCTGCGCTGAAGGGACTCGACGACCGCATGCTCGCCTCGATCCTCACGTACATTCGCCAGTCGTGGGGTCACAATTCACCGCCGATCGGTCCCGAAGTCATCGCCGAGGCGCGCAAGGAAACCGCCGGTCGCGAAGAACCCTGGTCCGAAACCGAGCTAAACGAGCTCTTCCCGGAAACCCCGGCAAAGTGAGTAGGGCCAGTCTGCGACTGGCCTCCGCCGAAGCATTCGTGAAAGTGTCACGTATTACGTGACACTTTCCGTCGGGCCGCTCTCGGGTTGGTCATCTATTAGATGACAAAGGAGTGGGAACGTACACCCAGCACCGCACGCGCTTCGTTCCGACTCTCGCCGTCACTCTCTCGCGCCGGTACAGCTGAGGCGCACCTTCATAGACGTCGGCTAGTGCGCGTTCGGCTGCAGTGATTCGCAACACGCCGCCCGTCGCATTCGCGCCGTCTGCTCGCACGATCCCCGGATACCGCCCGCGCACAAGGTTTTGCCGCACGCTCCATCCCGTCAGTCGCGCCGGCATCACGTCCACTTCCCGCCCGAACACCCGCCGCTGCACCTTCGCGTCCAGCAACGTTCCGTACGCAAAGAGCGCAATGCGTGCGCGCACACGAAGCGTCTTAGATTTCCTCATCCGTCATCCTGAGCGAAGCGAAGGATCCACGCACAGGCGAGCGCGATGTCCGGTCCGAGTGGATCCTTCGCTTCGCTCAGGATGACAAGGCAGGTTTTGTCCAAAGAAACAAAAATCCGACGGCATACGTAACCCCCAGGCGCCTGTAAGCGCTCACAATTTGGTCCGCTGCTGAAGTGATCGCTTTGTGTTCTTTCGTGGCTAACCGTCTGGTCTGACCCGCCTACTTCAGCAGCCGCAGATACGCGTCCCGCGCCGCCTGGTTGTGCGTGCGCAGCAGCGTGGCGAGACGGGCACCGGCACGACGCTTGAGTGCATCCACGATTTCGCGGTGTTCCTCCTGGGCGAGCGTCACGCGCTGCGGTGACGCTGCTTGAAACAGGTGGAGACGGATCCGCTCCCAATGGTCGAACGCCACGCGCAGCTGGTCCTGCACCAGCGGCAGCGCGGAAATCGCGGCCATCCGCAGGTGAAAGCCCGTGTTGGCCGCACCCCACTTGATCAGCTCCGAGCGCAGCGCGGGTCGGTCCATCTCGTCGAGCAACCGGCCCAGATCATTGACGTCCGTTTCCGTCGCGAGGCTCGCGATCCGCGGCGCCGCCGCCGACTCCAGTCCCTCGAGCAGCGCAAAGATGTCGTGCACCGAGTTTTCGTCGATTGGCACCACCTGCGCCCCCACGTGCGGCCGCATGACGACAAATCGTTCGCTCGCCAGCCGGGCCACCGCCTCGCGCACCGGGATGGCGCTCACGCCGAGCCGGCGGGCGATCTCGTCAATATTGAGGTCCGTGCCGGGCTTGAGCGCCAGCGACAGGATCTCCCCGCGCAACAGGTCGTGCACGAACTCGTTCTTGGTCCGGTGTCGGACCGGAGTCGGACCGTGGGAGGGAGAAACCATGCGCGAAACGTGAAAGGGGATTGACCAAAGGGCAATCATATATGATACATGATTCCCGTTTCGGCTGATTTTCCTCCCCTCTGCCCATGCAACTCGACTCCTCGCTCACACCCGCGGCGCTCGCACCCGCCCTGGCCAAGTTCTGGACGCTCTCCGGCGCCAAGATCGACCTCATCCTGAAGGAATACGACCCCGCCAAGGGCTCGCCGGTCTTCACCGTCGGCGGCAAGTACACCACGCGCGGCTGGACCGAGTGGACCGAAGGCTTCCATTATGGCTCGGCCTTCCTGCAGTTCGACGCGACCGGCGAGTCGCGTTTCGCCGACCAGGCCCGCCAGCTCACGCTCGAACGCATGGCATCGCACGTCTCGCACATCGGCGTGCACGACCATGGTTTCAACAACCTCTCCACCTACGGCAACTGGCTTCGCCTCCAGCGCGAAGGCAAGCTGCCCGACGACAAGATCGCGTCTTGCGAACTCGCTATCAAGGTATCGGGCGCCGTCCAGGCCGCGCGCTGGTCGCCGATCTTCGGCGGCGGTGGCTACATCTACTCCTTCAACGGCCCGCACTCGCTCTTCGTCGATACGATCCGCTCGGTCCGCATCCTCATGGTCGCGCACAAGCTGGGTCACCGCCTGATGGGCGAAAACGACGCGGCGTTCTCCCTGCTCGACCGCGGCCTGCAGCACATCGAGGCGACGGCGAAGTATTCCATTTTCTATGGCGAGGGACGCGACAGCTACGACGAACTCGGCCGCACCGCGCACGAAAGCGTGTTCAATCCTAACGATGGCCGCTTCCGCTGCCCCAACTCGCAGCAGGGCTTCTCGGGCTTCACCACCTGGACCCGCGGCCTCGCGTGGGCGATGGTCGGCTTCGCCGAGGAACTCGAGTTTCTCAAGACTGTCTCCGATGCCGAGCTCGCTCCATTGGGGGGCCGCGCCAAGTGGGAAGCGGTTCTCCTCAAAGGCGCCAAGGCAACGTGCGACTGGTATATCGCGAACACTGCGTTGGACGGCATTCCCTATTGGGACGGTGGCGCTCCGCACCTCGGCAATCTCGGGGACTGGCGTTCGCGTCCGGCCGAGCCGTTCAACGATTTCGAACCCGTCGACAGCTCGGCCGCCGCGATCGGCGTGCAGGGCCTGCTGCGTCTCGGTCGCTACCTCGGCGAAACCGGCGAAGGCAAAAAGTACTGGCAGGCCGGCCTCACCACGATGCGCACGCTGCTCACCGACACCTACCTCGGCGTCGCGCCGCAGCACCAGGGCTTGCTGCTCCACACGATTTATCACCGTCCGAACGGCTGGGATCACATTCCCGCCGGCAAGAAGGTCCCGTGCGGCGAAGCCTGCATGTGGGGCGACTACCACCTCCGCGAAGCCGCGCTGTACCTGCAGCGCGTCATCGAGAACAAGCCGTACTACACGTTCTTCGGCTGCCTGCGCGACTAAATCGCGCAGGAGCTCTCAGCAATCAGCTATTGGCTTTCAGCCCCAGTCACACGCATCCAAACGCCATCCGCCTCAAGCACCTTCTGGCTGACTGCTGAACGCTGACAGCTGACTGCCTTCCCGCACCGCCCATGTCTTCCGCATCTCTCGACAATCTCGCGATCCATACAATAACCACCAAACCGTGGGCGATTGAGACTGCCGCGACCAAGTTTGCCGCGGCCGGCGTGAAGGGCATCACCGTGTGGCGCGATACCCTCAACGGCCGCGACATCGCCAAGACCGGCCAGCTGCTCCGCGACCAGGGTCTTTCAATTGTTTCGCTCTGCCGCGGTGGATTCTTTCCGGGCGCAACCGCCGCCGATCGCGCGAAGGCGCTCGACGACAATCGCAAGGCCATCGCTGAGGCCCACGCCCTCGGCGCTCCGCTCATCGTGCTCGTGTGCGGCGCCGTCCCCGGCCAGCCGCTGACGGAGTCGCGCAAACAAATCCAGGACGGCATCGCGGCGCTGTTGCCCGATTGCACAGCCGCCAACGTGAAACTCGCGATCGAACCGTTGCACCCGATGTACGCCGACAGTCGTTCCGCCGTGAACACGCTCGGCCAGGCGAACGACATGGTCGAGGCCATCAAATCGCCGCTCATCGGCGTCGCCGCCGACGTCTACCATCTCTGGTGGGATCCCGCGCTCGAACAGGAAATCGCGCGCTGCGGACGCCTGAAGGCTCTCTTCGCGTATCACGTGTGCGACTGGCGCACACCGACAATCGACCTGCTCAATGATCGCGGCCTGATGGGCGAAGGTTGCATTCCGCTCCGCCAGATCCGTTCGTGGGTCGAAGCCGCCGGCTTCAAGGGCTTCAACGAAGTCGAAGTCTTCTCGAACCGCCTCTGGGCGATGGACCAGGACGAGTACCTCAAGCGCATCGTGAGCGCCTACAGCGCTCACGTGTGATGCGCTTGGCTATCAGCCCTCAGCTCTCAGCAATCAGCTTTTCTAAACCACAACCCTCAGCTCCAAACTCTCAACATCGCTACTCCAGCTGACAGCTGATCGCTGAAAGCTGATCGCTCCTTCAGTATGAAGACTCACAAAATCGGCATCATCATGAACGGCGTCACGGGACGCATGGGCACCAACCAGCATCTCATCCGCTCGATCAAGGCGATCATCGACCAGGGCGGCGTGAAGCTCTCCGACTCCGAGGTCATCATGCCCGACCCGGTGCTCGTCGGCCGCAGCGAGGAAAAACTCAAGGCCCTCGCCGCGCGCGTGGGCGTTGGTCGCGTCTCGACGAACCTCGATGCCGAACTGGCGAATCCCGCCAACCAGATCTATTTCGACGCCACGCTCACCGGCCAGCGCCCGATCGGCGTGCGCAAGGCGATCGCCGCGAAGAAACACGTTTACTGCGAAAAGCCCACCGCCACCACGTCGGCCGAGGCACTCGCGCTCGCCAAGGAAGTCACCGCCGCCGGCCTCAAGAACGGCGTCGTGCAGGACAAGCTCTGGCTGCCCGGCCTTGTGAAGCTTAAATGGCTCATCGACACCGGCTTCTTCGGCAAAATCCTCTCCGTACGCGGCGAGTTCGGCTACTGGGTTTTCACCGGCGAGCACGAGAAGCTCCAACGCCCGTCGTGGAATTACCGCAAGGAAGAGGACGGCGGCATCATCGTCGACATGCTCTGCCACTGGCAGTACGTCATCCAGAATCTCTTCGGCGAAGTGAAGAGCCTCACCTGCCTCGGCGCCACGCACATCCCGACGCGCTGGGACGAGAACGGCAAACCGTACAAGTGCACGGCCGACGACTCCGCGTACGCGACCTTCGAACTCGTGAACGGCATCATCTGCCACTTCAACTCGTCGTGGGATGTGCGCGTCGATCGCGACGACCTCCTCACGCTCCAGGTCGACGGTACGCACGGCTCGGCCGTCGCGGGCCTGCGCGACTGCAAGGCCCAGTCGCTCGCCGCCACGCCGCGCTGCATCTGGAATCCCGACGTCGACAGCCCCATCAAGTACAAGGACGGCTGGGTGCGCGTGCCCGACCAGGGCGCTTACGACAACGCCTTCAAGGTTGAGTGGGAGCTCTTCCTCAAGCACGTCGTCACCGGCTCGCCCTTCCAGTGGGACCTCTTCCAAGGCGCCAAGGGCGTGCAGCTCGCGGAGCTCGGGCTCAAATCCTGGGCCGAGCGCAAGTGGGTCGACGTGCCGACCCTCAAGTAACCCAAGCCCTGGTCACCACGAAACACACCAAACACACGAAAGAATATCGATCTCTCATCTCCTTTCGTGTGATTCGTGTATTTCGTGGTTAACTCCCCTCCGCTTCTTAGCTCCTTTGTGTTTTCCCCATGAATAAAGTCGCCCTTGTTACAGGTGGATCCCGTGGAATTGGTTTTGGAATAGCGGAGAAGCTCGCCGCCGAGAAATGGGATATCGTCATCAACGGCGTGCGCGAAGAGTCGGCCGTCGCCGAACCCCTCGCGAAGCTCCGCGCCATGGGCGTCCGCGTCGGCTATGCCCGCGGCGACGTCGGCTCGGCCGAAGGCCGCGACTCCATCCGCGCCGCCACGAACGCCTTTCTCGCCTCTTTGCCGAAAGCCGACAGCCAAAAGCCGACGGCCATCAATCTCCTCGTCAACAATGCCGGCGTCGCACCCAAAGTCCGCGCCGATCTGCTCGAAACCAGCGAGGACTCATACGACTACGTCGTGAACACGAACCTCCGCGGCGTGTTCTTCCTGACCCAGGCCTTCGCCCGCGACATGGTCGCCGCGAAGAAAGCCGATGCGGCCTTCAGCGGCACGATCGTCAACATTACGTCGATTTCCGCGACGGTCGTCTCGATCAACCGCGGCGAGTACTGCATCGCCAAGGCCGGCCTCAGCATGCTCTCGCAACTCTTCGCCGCGCGTCTCGGCGCCGATGGCATCCCGGTGTACGAAGTCCGTCCCGGCGTCATCAAAACCGACATGACCGCGGGGGTAACGGCCAAGTATGACGACCTGATCAGCAAGGGGCTGTGTGTACAGCCCCGCTGGGGATTTCCCCGGGACGTCGGATTGGCCGTTGCCTCACTGGCACGAGGTGACCTGCCGTTTTCAACGGGGCAGGTCATCATGGTTGATGGAGGCCTGACAATTCCCCGTCTATAGTAGACATTGCCGGCCGGGGGTCTTGCGAAGTCGTTTGGATGGTGGTCTCACCATCCCGCGCCTGTGACGTGACCGACGAAGCGCGGCAGTGCGAAGATGGCGTCGTGGAGCGAAGCGGAACAGCCCGCAGCTTTAGCTGCGGGTGAGTCCTCGCGGGTGCCCCTTGGGCAGCGAGACGAACAAAAATACGACAAACTGATCGCAAACGGACTCTGCGTGCAGCCCCGCTGGGGCCTGCCGGACGACATCGGCAAAGCAGTAGCAGCCTTAGCTCGCGGAGACTTTCCGTTCTCGACGGGCCAGGTGGTGATGGTTGATGGCGGTTTAGTCATCCCTCGGCTTTGATTGCTCGCCGCGCCGAAGCTCGCAGAGCGTAGGCAAGTCGACGGTGACCGGGTAATCCCGCACCCGTAAGCCACGCCACGTCCTCTAAAGCTCCAGCGAAGAAGGATGGGGTTACTCATGGATGATATTTGGCCTCAGCTGTCTCAGTAATTCCTTCTTTCCCTACCATGCTGCGTGAAACAAGAAAGGGGCGCGCCACGGAGATCGATCCAGTTTGTCCTGAACTGATTCCTGTCGTCGGACGATTAAGATGGACCAGCCGCCCAAATCCAACGACCCGCTGCACGGCGTCACGCTTGAGCAGATGCTCATCGAGCTGTCGGGATGTTTCGGATGGGAGCCTGGAAGAAGCGAACTGCTTTCAGTGATCAGCTATCGGCCAATTCCATACTCCCTCTCGGCCCTCCGGGGAGAACCTCGGTCCGCTTCGTTTCCTCCTGTAGAATCAACTCTGCACCTCCGCGTCTCTGCGCGAGACCCAACTTGACTCGCGATCGCGCACAGCCGACCGCTCTGCCAGAGCGCTTAGCGCGGGTTTTGCCGCGTGCTTATTTGCGTTCGTTGAAATACCCTCGACGATGGAAATCAAACTGCCGCACATGCCCTTCAAGTTCGATTCGCCCGAGGGGCGAATGGCTTTCCAGCACAGTGGGATCCGAAGCTTGGAATTCACGTGACTTGAAGTCGC
>JADMIO010604014.1_pt1 | contig 48685 bp, 43 predicted proteins | sample 8958161 | NCBI WGS metagenome assembly JADMIO01 (sample SAMN16585339, study PRJNA669376) | soil metagenome | isolation source: Crop rotation soil | place: USA: Cullars Rotation, Alabama | collected 2011
AGGAAGAGGAAACGGCGGCCGGACGGGCGCTGACGAGTCCGGAGTGCGCCCGTCCGCGGGCGCAGCAACGAACGGAGTCGAGGGCATCGACTTGTTCGACACGCGTCGCAGTGCGGATGTTGCTGCGCCCGGGACGGGCAAGGCGTACCCCTTACAGATGGACTACTGGGTCAGGATCGACGTGACGGCGCTTTCCAAGGTGCGAATGCTGACCGGTTTTGTGAGGTGTTTCAAAAAACCTGACTTGCGACAGCGTTCAATATCCTCCTCCATGCCGTATCCGGTCATCGCTATTCCCCGAAGGTTGAACTGCGTGCTCAGGTGTTGCATCAGGTCGTTTCCATTCCCGTCAGGCAGACTGATGTCGGAGATAACCAGATCGATCCGTTCAAGTGCAGCCGCACTTCGGGCCTCTGCCGCGGAGGCTGCCGGGAGGACCTTGTATCCGCGGCGCCGGAGCAAGTGGGAAAGGGCGGTGCGCGTCGGTTCGTGATCTTCCACAAGCAGGATGCAATTGGCGGGCTTCGTTGTCCCGCTGGCATCCTGGCCCGGGGTCATAACGGGCGGGGAAACCGCAGGCGTTTCGGGAGCGACTGCAGGGAGTTCGATGGTGAAAGTGGCTCCTTTGCCTTTGCCTTCGCTGGTGGCGGAGATCCGTCCATGGTGCATTTCCACGAGCTTCCGTGCGATGGCCAACCCCAGCCCAAGTCCGCCAAAACGATGCGCAGTGTTCCTGGCACCGTCGCCCTGCGCGAACGCTTCAAATATGTTTTGGATCTCGGCAGGAGCAATGCCGACTCCGGCGTCGGTGATGGAAATGTGCAGGATTCCTGCGATGGCTTTCACGGTGATAGTCACCCTGCCGCCCCGGGGCGAGAATTTCACCGCGTTTCTCAGGACGTTCCAAAAGACCTGCTGCAACCGGACGTCGTCCCCATAAACGTGACGCTGGGGACTTTGAAAATCCAAATCCACGACGATCTGTTTTTCCGACAACTCCGGCTGGACGTTGCGTATGGTCTCCTCCAGCACGCCCTGAAGACCTACGACGCGCTGGTGCAGTGAGAGCTTGCCGTGGACGATCCGGGTGATATCCAGCAAGTCATCTATCAGTCTTGCTTCCAGCTCGATGTTCTTGCGAATGGTTTCAAAGTCGGCTTTGACCTCCGGTGACAGGTCTGGATTCTCGGAAGCGTCGCTGGCGAGCAGCAGGATGGGGTTGAGCGGGGTGCGCAATTCGTGGGAAAGCGAGGCCAGGAAGTCGTCTTTGGCCCGATTGGCCATCTCGGCCTTCTCCCGGGCCAGTTTTTCCCGCTGGAAACTCTCGGTCAATTTTTGCTCGGCGTACCGGCGTTCGGTAATGTCGCGGGCAATTTTCGAAGCACCAATGACTTTGCCCCCTTCATCGATAACCGGTGAGATCATCAGCGAGACCTCGATGAGCGTCCCGTCTTTGCGGCGCCGGATTGTCTCAAAGTGCTCGATTCGTTCGCCCCGGCGAATTCGATCCAGAATGCTGGTTTCCTCGTGGTCGCGATCTTCGGGAATCAGCGTCCGCATGGGCTTGCCGATCAATTCCTCGATATCGTAGCCGAACAGCTGGGCAGCGCCGTGGTTGCAGCTCTTGATGATGCCGTTGAGATCTTTGCTGATGATGGCGTCGTCCGAGAATTCCACGATGGCTCCCATCCACTTGTTGGCCTCGTTCACTCTGCGGAACTCCTTGTTTGTATTTTCCTTGTCGACGGCGGTTGCCAGGTATTGGCCGATGGTGGTCAACAGCTCGGATTCCTCGGCGGAAATGGTGTCACGGCTGCAGCTGGCAAAGCAAAGCGAGCCCAGGCTTTTATCATCCACACGCAGGGGAATGGCAATTGCGGCGGAAAGTCCGGCCTCCTGGAACAGGCCGAGCTTGGGATCTTGTTTCTGGTTGATGCCGTTAAAAACAAGCGCTTCCTCCTCGTTGGCAACGGCTGTGAGAAGCTCGTAGTCCATGAAGCGCTTCTGCAACTCCTTGGAGATGCCCCCGGAGGTGTAGAGCGTGATCTGCCCGGACTTGACGTCCCTCAGGTAAAGGAAGAAGGAGTCAAAATCCAGATGCTCGGCGATTTTGAAAAAAAGTCGGCGAACGGTCTTGCGGGGTTCGCTGGATTTCAAGAAGTGGGACAACGCCCAGGAAAGAACTTCATCGCGATGATGCTGGCGGGCGAGGATTTCCGCCTGGTTTTCCCGCTGGGTCACATCCTCGATGACGACGATGACACCGCAAACCTGCCCGTCCGAATGCAGTGGGGAGACGCGTGCCGTCTGCCGCATCCAGCCCTGTTGCCGATCGCCATAGAGTGATTTCAGCGGTAAAAAGTGACGGTGAAAGGCCGTGGAGAGGACGCTGGATTCCCCGCGCAGCGCCCGGTCAAAGGGCATGTTAAATTTTTGGCCAGCCAGCTCTGGAAATATGTCCGCCAGGGTGCGCCCGGCCACCTGGCTGCGTGTCAATGAACTGTGGGACTCCATCCATCGATTCCAGCTTTGCACCCGCAGCAGGTTATCGAGGGTAAACACACCGTAGGGGGCAAACTCCTTGATCCAGGACAGCAACGCCATGTCCCGTTTGTTTTCCTGATTATTATTATCGGGGTTTGCCATGGGGTTTTGGCATTCGGCGAACTACGCAAACAATCCGGCATGCCATGCAGGGGTGGTCATCCCAGTTCACGAGCTTCCCACTTCTTAAGTTCAGACATCAAAGTTTCGAGTGAGGTCACCCCCAGAATCATGACCAAGTAACCGCTAACATCGCTGACGCGCAAGTGGAAGTGGGTATGAATCACCAGGGCATACTCCAGGTCCCGATCCTCCACCATGATCGTGCTCATGATTTTTTGGATGGACTCCACCTTGAGCGAGGGGACGGTAAAGGAGACCTGGACTTTCAAAAGGTTGCCAAAAGCGCCGAGGCAGGCATTCAGGACGATGTTTCCGACTTCAGTAATGACCTCGCGGGCGGCGCCGTCCAGTTCGGGCGTGTTGGGCCGCTCGGTGAGCAGGCGATTCAGAAGAAGGGCAGCCTCATTATCGAGGATGAGGATTGCATTGCCGGAGATGGGACCGGAGAAGAACTGGTTGACACTGACCACTTCGCCTTTGACCACGCCTTGCAGCCTTTGCGTAATTTCGGAGATCAGATGGACCGACACTTCTGGAACTTCGAGGGAGATCCGATGTCCGGTCAGCTCCGACAAAGCCGCTGCCGCCCGGGCGTAGCCGATGTTGATGAGCTCCGTCAGCGCATCCTTCTGGGCGGAGGTTAATTCCATACCGTTCCTCCGCTGAAAACGGCCGTGAGTACTTCGGCCAGTTCCTGCTTGTTGACGGGTTTATTTACCATGGCCGAGGCGCCGGCGGTTTGCACCTGGTCACGGGTGGAGCGCTGAATGTCGGCGGTCGAAATGATGACGGGCAACGCGGGGTTCAACTCCTTGAACTTTTTCAACACATCCAGTCCATACATTCCGTGCATGACCATATCCAGCACCACCAGGTCGTGCCGATGGAGGACATATTGTTCCAGGGCTTCCGCTCCATCCGAGGCCTCCTGGACTTCGTGGCCCAATTCCTCGAGAATTCTCCGCGTGAGTCGCCGGGCCAGGCCGGAATCGTCGACGACCAGGATTTTTTGTTTCATAATCGATTACTGATTTCTTGAGCCATCAAACCAAGAGGGACAGCCCCGTCGCTGAAGCCGGCCTCGACGACAGAGCGGGGCATCCCGTAAATAATGCAGCTCTCCTCAGACTCGGTCAAAATGATTCCTCCCTGCGCCTTAATCCAGGCCGCGCCCTGCTTGCCGTCATCACCCATGCCGGTCATGACGACACCCAAAACCCGTTTGCCATAGGTCTCCGCTGCGGACTGAAACAGAACGTCGACGGACGGGCGATGGGGTTTGTCCATGGGCTGCACGGAAAGAGAGACCCGCACCCGGCCGTCGGGCGATCGGCGGAAAGTGAGGTGGCGTCCGGCAGGAGCCAGGAGCGCGGTGCCCGCTTCCACGGCACCGCCTTCGGATGCTTCCAGGACGCGCAGGCGGGACAGTTCCGCAAGTTTTTCAGCAAAAAGCGCCGTGTAACCCACGGGCATGTGCAACACCATGACCAGCGGCACGGGGAAGTCGGCTGGAAACTGAGGAATTATGAATCTTAATGCCTGTGGCCCGCCCGTGGAGATTCCGAGCACCACGATGTCCACTCTCGATGCTGGACGAGGGGCGCGTGGTGGAATGATATCGGGCGCGAGAGCCGGGGCTGGCGCTGCGCGCGCATGAGTTTGGGCTGCCGCCAGGACCTTGCTGACCAGCTCCTCTCGAATTCGGAAAAGGTCATCACTGGCCAGGGCGGACGGCTTCTGGATGAAATCGATCGCTCCCGCCTCCAGCGCTTCCAGCACCTGGGACCCATCCTGAGGCGAGGCGGAAAGTATCAAAATCGGGATCGGCTTCCGCACCATCTGTTGGCGAACGAATCCGACTCCGTCCAGTTCAGGCATGGTCAGATCACACGTGATCACATCGGGCTGAAGCGCCTCCAAGGCTTGGAGGGCATCGACGCCGTTGCGTGCGAACCCCACGACTTCGATCAAGGGACTCGTGGTCAGCATTTCGCGGACAACCTTCCTGACGAAGGCTGAATCATCCACGATGAGTGTCTTGATCCTTTCCATGCGCCTAGATTCGTTGGTAGGCGAGGGCGTCCCCGATTTCCTTCAACTCAAAATCGGATGTCGCACGTAACAGCGACTCTGCCGCGCCGACAAACAAGTGGGCGCCCGAGGGCATTTTGGCAGCCATCATCGCCACCGTCTGGCGGATGGCGTGAGGCGAAAAATAAATGAAAACATTGCGGCAAAAGATCGCGTGCGCCCGCGCCAGCGAAGCGACGTCGCCGGGCTCAAACAAATTTGCGCGCTGAAATTGCACGCGCCTCGTTATTTCAGGAGAAAGTTTGGAACCCTCCGGGGTGGATTGAAAATATTTCTGGCGCAGAATTGAAGGGAGTGTGCGGAATGATTTTTCCCGATACATGGCGGCTTCGGCTTTCTTGAGCGCATTGGGACTGGCATCACTGGCTACTATCTCAATGGGGTGAGAGGCGAAGCCGGCTTCGACCAGGGCCATGGCGATGGAATAGGGTTCCTCACCGGTGCAGCAGGCCGCCGACCAGATCCGGAATGGCACCGATCGTTTTTGGAACCAGCCCGGGACAACATGACGGACCAGGGCATCGACCTGGGTCATTTCCCGCCAGAAATAGGTTTCCTGCACCGAGAGCGCCTCCCAGGCCTTATCCCATTCTCCATGCTCGTTGTCCTTCAGGGCGTAATAGTAGTCCAGGAAGGATTTGCAGCCGCGCTCCTGGGCCATGGGCTCGAATTTTTCCAGGAGGAGATCCATTCGGGCGTCCTCGAAAAAAAGCCCCGTCCGGTCATGGATTAAATCGCGCAGGAGGCGCTGAATGCCTTCAGGAACTCGGAGACTCGGTGCGGGAGGCCTGGTAAGTGCGTTGTTAATGCTCAGGCGACTTTCCCCTTATTCGCCGAAGACCCCAATCGCGAGTGACCGTTTTTTGAAGGTTTCGAGGATTTGCCGCGGCGAGGCGTTCCGGCGTCCCCGCGCAGTTTCGTGGCCTCGGCGGCGTTGCTTTTGCAGATCCCGCGCACGCCCTCAATGCGGTTGAGAATCTTCACGGTCGAATCCGAGTTGGCCAGATTCCCGGCCGTGATGGACTGGATCTGTTTTGTAATATTGGTGGAGTTCCCGGTGATGGCTTTAAAGCCTGTGGCCTGCTCCTGCATGGCACGGGTCGCTTCGGAAGCCTGTTGTTTGAGATCGCTGGCTGCCGCGGTGATCTCCTGGCAATTCCTGGCCTGGTCCTTCATGGATTTGGCCAACCCATTGAATTGCGTTGTCAGCTTGTCCGTTTCCCTGGCCACCTGGTCCACGGCGGTCGACTGTTCGCCAATCGAACGAACGGTGGAGGCCGCGCCTTTTCTCATGATTTCAACCGACTGCACGATCTGGGCGGCGCCCGCCGTCTGTTCTGCCATGGACTTCTTGATTTGCATCGCGACGCCGGCAGTCGTCTCGGCTGCCTTGATGACTTCCCGCACCGCGCGAGCCTGCTCGGCATTGGCCTGTGACACTTCCTTGGCACCTTTTCGCATCTGTGAGGAGGCCTGGACGATCTGCGCTGCCCCCTTGGCTTGTTCAGAGGTGCTGGTGGCGATCTGGCGGGCTTGCAGGTTGGCGGAACTGATCGATTCCGTCACCTTTTTGACGGAGGCTGTTTGCTCATCGGAGGCGCGGCTGATTTGCGAGATGAGTGCTGAGCTATCGGTGATGCCACTCAAAATCAGCTTCAGGCCGGCCAAACCCGATTCGGAAAGGCGATTGCTTTCTTCGGCAATGCGCCCGCCGGTATTCGCGGCTTCGGTTGCTTCGCGGGTCGCGTCTTCCAGGCCCCGGACGATCTCGGCAATTTCCGCGGTCGCCTTCGCGCACCGATCGGCCAGGTTCCGAATTTCCTCCGCGACAACAGCGAAGCCCCGGCCAGCCTCGCCCGCCCGCGCCGCCTCGATGGAAGCGTTGAGCGACAGAAGATTTGTGCGTTCGGCGATCACATTGATGGTGTCAACGATGCCCGTGATGTCCCGCGTGCGCTTGTTGAGTTCGCGCATCACTGTGGTGGATTGCGTCATTGCGGTCGTGACCCGGGTCATGCCCTCGATGGATTTTTGGATCGTCTGGCCACCGTCCTCCGCCTGTTTGGACACGCGAAGGGCAATTTCCTCGGTTCGTTTTATGAGCGTGTTCACCGAGCGGCTGGACTGTTCCATCTGGCTGGAATTGGAGGCAGCTTCGGTCGCGACCTGTTTAATCGTTTCAGCGTTTTGCGCAACGCCCTGGATGGAGCGGGCCATCTCTTCGATCGAAGTGGTGGTTTCTTCAACCGACGTGGCCAGTCCTTCGCTCATGCCGCGCACTTCCTCGATCGAGGCGGCCATCTCGTTCATCGCCGAGGAGGTTTCTTCGGCGGCCGCAGCCAAATCCTCCGTATTCCGGGAGACGTTCTTGATGGATTGGCCCATTTCTTCAATGGCAGCCGCATTCTCGGCGATGCTGGTTGCCAGATCCTCGGTGTCCCGCTTGACCGTTTTTGCGGAGGCCGCGACTTCCTCCATGGCGGTGCGAATTTCCTGCCCGGACGTCGCCATGTCCTGGGCGGTCGCCGAGACGCTTTCGATCGAGGTTGCGAGCGACTTGACGGCGGCAGTGGTTTGGGTGGCGCTGGTGGCGACTTGCGCGACATTGGAAGTCACCTGTTCCACGGAAGCCGCAATTTCATTTATTGCCGAATTTGTTTCCGCTGTGTACTGGGCCACGGAAACGGCCTGGGCGGCTGTGCTTTTGAGGGATGTCGCCAGTTCCGTGACCTCGGCTGAGGCGGCGTCCAATTGCGCATTTTCCTGTTCCAGGCCTGCGGCAACACGGGCCGTCAGTTCCGCAAACTGCGAGGACAATTTGCGGGTGAGCTCGGTGGCGAGAGGGCTGCTGGGCGCAGGCACAGTGAGATGAGAATTCGATTTAGCCATAATGTGGTTTGGTTTTAGACCGAGAGCGCGGGAACCGGCGTTTGTTCACCGGTGAGGGGCTGCAGGACGTCCTCAACGTTCAGGACGGCTTCCAAATCCAGGATGAGCACCAGGCGATCGGCAACCTTGGTGACCGCCTTCAAATACTTTCCGTTAATGCCGGTCAGCGTTTCCTCGATGGGCCGGACGGCAACGGCCGGGATTTTTTGAAATTCGCGGGCAGAATCCACAATCAATCCGACGGTGCGATCATGGACGGTGGTGAAAACGATGCGCGTTCGCAGTGTCCGTTCCTGGCGCGGAAAGCCAAAACGGATCCGCAGGTTCAATGCGGGAATGACCTGGCCCCGGGAAAAAACCACGCCATCAATGGCCGGGTTGGCATTGGGAACGAGGGTGACGTGCTCGAACATTTCGATGTGCTGCACGCTCTGGCTGGGGAGGGCATACAAACTGCCGGCCAGTTCGAAAAGCACGTAAGTTTCCATCTGGGCGCTCATGAGATTAATGTGGATGTGCAAAACCGTTGGAAGCTGTGGCGTTCTCCAGTTTGTCAAGCGGCCGCACGGTTCCGCTCGTCAAGACCGCACCATCGAGTATCAACACAGGCTTTCCGTCGCCGAGCTCGGTGGCACCGGTGATCCCTGGAACCTGGATCAACGGATCGCGCAGCCCGCGGACCACGACCTCCCGTTGCCCGAGGATTTCCTCCGCCAGCAAGCCGACGCTGCCGCGCTCGGAAGTAATGACCAGCAGGATCATTTTTGGTTTTGGTGAGGAGGCCAGGGCGAAAATGGCCGACAGTCGAACCACCGGCAAAATGCCGGACCGATAGGAAACCACCTCAATCCCGTTTGCCCTCTGAACCTGGCCCGGTGTGGTCTGCAGTATCTCCCGGACGTGGCTTTGGGGAACGGCGCACGTTTGCCCGGCGGATTTGACGATGAGCATTTCTGCGATCGCCAGCGAGACGGGCAGGCGCAGTGTGAATTGCGTGCCGACGCCTTCATCGCTTTCCAGAGCGAGGGTTCCTCCCAATTCACGAACCGTCGAATAAACCACCGCCATGCCGACGCCGCGTCCGGCTGCCCGATCGGCGTCGTTTCTCGTCGAAAAGCCCGAGGAGCAGAGGATTTGCAAAATGCTCGAGGGGTCGACGACTTCAGGAATATCCAGGCCAAGTTTTTTGGCTTGTTCCAGGATGGCGTTCGTATTGATCCCCCGGCCGTCATCCCGCACGTTGATGACAACGGAATCCCCCGCGGTGGACGCGCTCAACTCGATGGTGGCTTCTTCGGGTTTGGAAGCGGCCACTCTTTCGGCCGGGGTTTCCACGCCATGGACGAAGGCATTCCTGACCAAATGCAGGAGGGGATCCTTGAGTCGTTCAATGAGATATTTGTCGATGGCCGTATCCTGGCCCCCGAGTTTGAGCCGCACTCGTTTTTGGGTTTGCTGCGCCAGGTCGCGCACGACAAAGGGCATGCGGGCGAAGATTTCGGCAACGGGCACCAGGCGAACGCGCGTAATGGATTCGCGGAGCTCACGCATCAGGCGGCCCAATCCTCCGCTCATCTCCTGAACAGGGCGGAGATCGACCCGCGCGCCATGGCCATTGAGCTGGGCAATCTGGGTATCGAGGCGGGAGCGTTGGATGACCATCTCACCCGTGATTCGCATGAGGTCGTCGAGCCGCTTGAGGTCAATGCGAACCACATGGGAAGGTGCCAGGAAAGGGTTGTGGGCGTCCTCCTCCAGCGCTGCGCGTTCCCCGGCCGAAGTCCGATGGGGCTCCATTTCTTCCTGTTCGGCTAACCGAACAGTAACACCTTTGGCTTCCCATGTTTCGATGTCTGCGGGAGTTTCCCTGGCCGCCACGAGGAACTCGAAGAGGATTTCGCCCTGGCCCATGACCCGCGGGGCGGAGTTGAGGATCTCGCCGATTGTTAATAGTTCCTCCCGAATCGTGGTGACATTGATTCCCCGGCCGTTGAGTTCATGTGAAGGGGTGAAGGTATACTTCCAGAGGAGCAAGCCGCGCGATCGCGCCTCCTCTTTGTTTGTCAAAAGCGCGGTCGATGACGGATTTGCCTGGGGAGGGGATTTCGCAGGGGCGACAGGGGACGCGGCGGTGGCTCCGCATTGCGCCTTCAGATCTGCCAGCAGCGAATCGTATCCCGGAAATGGTTTTTGCAGACGAAACGCAGTGACTGTTTGCTCCAGTTTGCGTGCGGCAGCCATCAGGACATTCAGGCCCTTGGCGCTGAGCGGCGTTTTGCCGCTGCGCATGTCCCGAAGGAAATCTTCCGTCGCATGTGCGATGGACTCGGCGGGGGCGAGGCCGACGATCGCGGAGATGCCCTTGAAGGAATGAAAATCGTGAAACAGGCTTTCAACGATTTTGGGATCCACCTGGGCCTTCCCAACGGATCCCTCAAGCTGAATCAGCGATTGCCGGATTCCCAGCAGATGCTCGTCGGCTTCGGCAAAATAATCGTCCAGCAACTCGCCTTGAAGCGCGGTTGAGATTTCGTCACTCAAGAAGGCCCTCCGATTATCGACCCAACCCGTCCCGTTGAAATCAGTACAGTCGCTTGCTTAGATCCGAAGGGAGGCAATGCCGGCTTTGGGAGTGAGAAAGACATTAAAGTTTCCCAAGCGGAGGATGGTTCGTGTCGAAAGAAGCAGTGTTCGTGAAAACAACCTGACTGTCAATTCAACTCTGCAACTGGTACTGGGCTATTCTGAAACGGCTCGCGCAGAGGCGCAGAGGACGCAGAGAATTTCGATGACTCCTCTGCGCCCTCGGCGCCTCTGCGCGATTCCACCGTGATCAAAGTAGCCCACATCCGGGCACCGCCCCCGGATCGCAGCTGGAGCGCCGGTCCCCGACCCGGCGCGTGCTGAACATTGCACGATCGGGCCGGGTCGGAGACCGGCGCTCCAGGGGGAGTGCGCGATCCTTGCAATACACCCGAGTATGCATTTAGCACGGTGTGTCGCGCCGCCCTGAACCGTGATGCCCCCTCTCCCCAGCCCTCTCCTCCTCCTCGGAGGAGAGGGAGTCGACTCCCTGGCTTCTGCTCGCTTAGTTTCGCTTGAGTCGGAAGAAGAACTGGCCCGGGGATGAGGTGGAAATCGAAACCGTGTTCATCCCGTTGACGACGACGGGGGGAATGTTGACGGGCGTCCACACAGTGCTCGCCGGTGTCAATAGAGCGGCCGTTTTTTCCAGCACATAATTCGCGGAGGGCGCGGGCCAGGCAATGACGACCGTGCCGGGTGACCGCGTGATGGTCGGTCGCGGCACAACGTACAGCGTGGCTGCGGTCGTGTAGGCGTTGGTGCCAGGGGTGCCCAGGAGGCAGCGGAACAGGACACCGTCATCGCGCTCCGAGGGCAGAAAGGAATAGGAGGAGCTGGTGGCGTAATTGATATCCACAAAGCCGGTTCCATTATTCCGCTGCCATTGGTAGTAGGGGAGGATGGCGGCCGAATTCACGGAGCCAATGCCCGCCGCCGTGAAGGTCGCGGCGCTGTCAGCACTGCTGTTCTCCACCGAAGGCGAGAAGCTCAGGCTCGTAATTTCCCAGCCGGGCGCAGGCGGCGGAACATAGGAATCGTCCCAGGCGGCGAGAAACTGGATCGAGAGCACATCACCGACATTGAAGGTTCCGAGAGCTGCGACGCTGGTAACGAAATTACTGCTGGTAAAGCCAGGAGACTGGCCATTGAACGCGAACTGCCCGCGGACGGGCGGGCAATTGCCGCCGATGACGGCATCGGTTTGATAGCTGTTGCCGGTTATGGAGGCCGCGGGAACGGTGACATACAGGCCGCCATTGACGCTGATTCGCAGGAGACCGCCGTCCCAGCGGGTGCCTGGGTTATCGTATTCGAAATTGTAGCGATGGCTGAACGTCAGGCTGATGGGGCCGGCAGTGGTGACGAAATAATCGGGGCTGGTGAGGGCGCTGTTTTTGATCCCGTCCCCGCCGATTGCGGACCAGGTCCCGTAGGCGTTGTAGAGCCACAACTCCGAGGGTGCCGGCACATTGCCGCCTTCAATGCCGTTAAGAACATGGAACTTGGCGGTACCCGAGGTGAAGGTTTCGAGACCGAGGGATTGCGGCGGCGTGGAGATGGAAACGCTCTGATTGGTAGGATTGGTGGTGATGGTGAGGCTTAAGCCGACGGGGCTGACGTAGGTTCCCAGGAGTCCCGTGGCAATCGGGAAGAGGGAGTTGGGATCGGTAGGATCCGTGTCAAGCTTGGCGGCTACCTTGCAATAATCGCCACCGCCGCCTTCCTTGTAGAGTGCTTCGATGTAGTAAGGCTGGTTGGCGAGGAGGGGCTGCGGCGAGGAGGTATGAGCAGCAAATCCGTTGCAACATCCTGTTTCAGCAGTGAGCAGGATTTTGCCAGCGCTCTCCGGGCCGGCAGGATTCAAGTAGAGTTCCGAACTGTCGTCGCTGCTGAGATAGAAGATCCAGTTGCCGGACGTTGGCGGGATGAAGACGCCGCTGATGCGGCCTCCGTAGCCTTCGTGTGAATCGTCGGGATAGACGAGCCGCGAATTGAAGGCGTTAAGATAGAATGTTTCCCTGGGATTGTTTGGGAAGTTCGGATTGCTCGTTAGAAGAGAGACCGCTTCGCCCGGACCGGTGGTGTAGGTTTCAAAGGTGAGATAACCGGTCGCCAGTTTCCAGGTGTGCAACGGGACGGTGGCGCCGGGAGCGATCTGGTTTCCTGCCAGATCCTTTGCCAGGCTGACAGCCACAGTATAGGTAGCGTCCACCTGCAGCGGTCCACCCAGACGCAGGAGCACGGTCCTTCCATCGGGTTGCAGGGTGGCAACCTGAATCGCTGCAATCGTGGGGCCGGTGATCTCATAGCCGAAGGTGTCCTCGGCTGAAACCGTTTCGAGCAATTCGTTGAAATGGATGCTGACATAGGTGAACGAAGCCTCGCCGCTTGCGCTGAGAGCCAGCGGCGGCGTGAGATCGGAGAGGACGCTTAGCGTGGCGGCATCGCTAAGGACTTTGGAACCGACGATGGAAACCAGGACGCGAAGCTGGCTGCCGTTATCCGCGGCATGAGCCACGAACGTGTACGTGGCCGCGTTGGCCCCCGGGACGTCCACGCCATTGGTTTGCCATTGGTAGACCATTGGCAGGTTGTAGGTGTTGGTCGCAAGAACGGAGAATGTTACGAGTTGATTTTCGTTTGTGGTCATCGAGGCAGGCTGCCGGGTGATGCCGATTTCACCGGCTGCTCCCGGCGGAGCCGCAAAGCCCAGCATGGTGGCTGGAATCGGGTTGAGCGTGTTGGGATCGGTGGGGTCGCTGGCGGGCTTGGCGGCCACCTGGCAGAAATCGCCGCCGCCACCCTCCTTGTAAAGGGCTTCCATATAGTAGGCGTGCCCGGCTGTCAGCGGTTGAGGGGCGGATGGATGAACGGAAAAGGTGTTGCAACACGCGGCTTCCGCCGTGAGGAGTGTCTTCCCGGCGGCACCAACTCCCGCCGGGTTCAGGTAGAGTTCGGAACCGTCATCGCTGCGCAGGTAGAAAATCCAGTTTCCAGATGTTGGGGGGATAAACAACGCGCGCAAACGGCCTCCGTAGGTTTCGAGGGTGTCGGCCGACAGGAATTCGCGAGTGTTAAAGGTCGTCAGATTGGTGACGACCGCAGGGGAATTGGGAAAACTGGGATGGCTGGTGAGAGCTGAAACAGCGTTGCCAGCAATGCCGGTATAGAGTTCCAACTTCACTCCGCCCGCCGTGGAGAGGACCCAGGTGCGAAAACTAAAATGCACATTGGGATCGGTTTCGTTGCCGACGAGATCCGGGATCTGGCTGGCAGCAATTTCGTAGAGCGTGTTTTCAGCGAGCGGAGCCGCAAGGATAAGGCTCACGATCGTTCCGCTGTCGAAGGAGCCGGCACTGACAATGGAGGCGGAGTTCGGCTGGATACTGTCGTTGATCTTGTAATTAAAGGGATCGGCTGCGGCCATCACGTCGACTCGTTCGCTGAATTGCACGAGGACTTGCTCGAACAACCCTCCTGCACCGGCGCTGGCGCCTGCCACTGCGGGCTTCACCACATCCGCGATCACCGTGACCTGTGCCACTGCACTTGTGGTCATATTCACTGAATTGCTGACCACGACGGCATAGTTTCCGGAATCAGCAACCACGGCTGAAGCGAGGGAATAGGTCTGTTCGGTAGCGCCAGGAATTGGGGTGGAACCTTTGAACCATTGGTAATACGGGGCGCTCCCGGCAGCTTTGACACTCAGCGTGAAGGGATGCAACTCGGTCACCGTGATCGACGAGGGCTGGGTGCCAATGGAGACGGGAGTCAGCGGTCCGTATTCGGTCAGCATGATAGCTGCGAGCCCATAGCCAATGGCCCCATAGGCGTTGGTGAAGATCGAGCCAGGCCCGGCATTCGGGCCCATGTTGCTGTAAAAATCCTTCACCGCCCCGTTATAACCCGCCGTGATAACAGAGAAGGAACCGTCCGGGCCTGGATCAATGGCGTCCCATCCCACCATGTCGCCATTGGTGTTGACGCCGCTTTGGAACACCTGCTGTCCATTGGTCAGGGTCAATCCCGGAACCCCGGGAAGATTGGCCGAGGTGAGGACGGCTGCGGTTCCAGCGTCGACGGCGGAAACGGCCCCGGTAATGGAGCAGAGGCTCCAGCGTCCGGAATGTGTGCCGATGCCGTTGCCATTGCGCACTGTCGTGCCGCGAAATTTGTAGCGCATGGAAGGATTGAGGTTCGTGAACGTGAGCACCACGTTATCCTGCCCGACCGACCCGATGAAATTGCCGAGGCCGACGGCGCTTCCCACATTGCCCAGATCCACGATGCTGACTCCTCCCGGACTGAACACGTCGAAGGCGGGCGTGCCGGGCAGGGGGTACCCCAAGCCAGCGTTGGGAAACAGGTCAGGATTGCGCAGGAGCGTGCTGACGGACAATGTCGCCGCCAGCTTCTGACCCGGCGCATAACCGGCGGACACAAAGTTAGTCAGCGGTCCCGAGGTCGGGAACGCGGTCCCCGGATCGGTCGCCAGCACCCAGCCGCGCATGTTGTAGACGGTGACGTAGGGGGCGGTGCTGCCACTGGGCGCGTGCTCATTGTAGACCGTCCAATTGGTGACAATTTGAGCCTGGATTTTGTGAGGCAATCCCAAGCTTGCGGCGAGGAACAACGGGGTGAACAGGGATTTCCAATTTGTTTTTGCTGTATTCATGGTACTTCTCATGTGGTGGTGAATTGAAAACTGCTGGTGCAAACGGCCGGGGGAACGCACCTCCGGTCATCGCGTATGGTAAGTCACAACAGACGCTGCTCGAAGGAGCGAAGGGCGCGCCATTAACCCTGACAGATCATTTTAGAGAAAAGCTCGTCACGCTGTCGTGGATTAGCATGGCGGGGTCCATGCGGCTGGAAACGCCATTATCTTAAGTGAAATGTGTTCAGCGTGTGAGTGAATGCAATCCATGACAGCCCACGCTCTGCCTGACTTCCGAAACTTCTGTCGGGTGGATGTCGCGTAGACTCGGCGACGAATAAATGGATTTACACGCCGGCGATCGAGTCGGTGAGGGAATTGGCCAGGAGACGACTGACGAAAACGAGCAAGCTGGTCAAAGCTGTGCAGGGGTGCTGGGGATAATCTGCAACAGTTCAACGCGATGGCCGTCGGGGTCCGCAACCACAGCGCGGCGTCCCCATTCGGAGTCTACGGGGGGCGTCACGACTGCAGAAGGGTAATCGGCCAGGGCCGTGAGGGCGGCGTCGACCGAGGGAACCCGAAAACCAACGCGAGTGCCCAGGGTGGAAGGGCCATTGGGTGCAACTGGATAAAGCTCGAACACGCTGCCGGAAAGCTCGGCGGCGAAGTGTTCAGGGCCGCGGCCGTGCCGGTGCTGTGAGAACTGCAACCCGAGCCGTGAGTAAAAAGCAGCGGCACGCACAATGTCGGGCGACCTCAGCACGACGAGATTGAGTGCAATGTTGCTCATGCCACCGGCTTTTCCAGCTCATCACCAGATGGTGGGATCAAAACTTCCAAAACTTGGCGAGGCCACTATCGAGCATCTGCACCCCAATCCACGTCGGACGCAGCTTGATCCGGCTCGGCTTGAAGTAATCCTGGGCGAAAGCAACCAGGTACTTGTAGAACGGCTTGTTGAAAGCCTCATCGCCGCCATCGCCGTCGTGGTCATGGATGTAGGTGTGCCGATCCGGGAGTTTGACTTCGGGTGCTTCGGACTCGTATTCCTCCTGCCACTCATCGAAGCACATCTCCTCGTAGCCCACGTATTCAAAGTCGGGACAATTGTCCTCGTGCTTGGTGGCCGTGTCCGTGGTGTTCAAGCAGAGCGAAAGCAGGCCAGTCCAAGGGCAGCAGTAAAGCGCGATTGCCGTGGGGTTCACGGTGGGATGTTCTGCTGCGAACCGGGCCAGAGCCTCGTCGAGCATCACTGTGATTTTTGGTTTATAGTTTTGTAGTGTGATCATCTGTGTAAGTTGCCGGGCGATGTGAGCCCAGGCGTTCACTGGGCTCGATGGTTTTTGTTCACCGCAAAACCGAGTCTGATGGGTTTGGAAGGAAGCTGCAAGGCCCACGAACAACCGGCTTCTGGACGGGGTAAGCTGCTACACACTGCCCCCGGAGCGCCGGCCTCCGACCCGGCACGTGCTGAACAATACACGATCGGGCCGGGTCGGAGACCGGCGCTCCAACTGCGATCCGGGGGAGTGCCAGAATGCGCCCGGGCAGGAGCGACTTGCGATTCAGTATGAGTCTCGTGACCGACTGCTACGAGCGGGAAGGGACTTCGGACGCGTCTGCGTGTACGGTTGTTGGCCCGTCCCCTTCAGCTCGCGGCGCGTAAAGCCGCCTTCCTTTGTTTCCTCTGCGTAAAAAATCCCACTAAAGCAGCGATGAAGGCCAGCGGATGGGTGACGAAAATGCTGAGCGCGTGGGTGCGGCTATATTGAAATGTCGACGCGGAGACTTCCGTGTACTTCCCATGATTCGCCAGGTAATAATGGCCGTCCTCCACCTTGCCGTTGAGTGCGTCACCCCCAATGCGCACGGCAACAAGCACGAAAGCGAAGAAATTGGCGAGGCAAAGGAAAAAGACCGTGGTGCAAATCCTGTGCAGGATTTTGGGGGTCATTCGCATGGGCTCGATTATCCACCTTCCAACGGCTAACCAATAGCCAATTCTCAATGCCCAATTGAGTATGGTAGAGTAGGGGAAGCGGAAGGAGGCGGATTGAACTGACCGCAGTTGTCAAGTCCCGCGCTTCCACTTCGCCTACTTTACCCCGTCCCCCAGGCACTGCCCGGAGCGCCGGTCTCCGACCCGGCACATGCTGAACATTGCACGATCGGGCCGGGTCGGAGACCGGCGCTCCAGCTGCGATCCGGGGGCAGTGCCAGAATGCGCCTATTGAGTATTGGAGATTTAACTAAACGCAGACGGAGCGCCCGTTGCCGGGCGCCCCGTGGTGCGCCAACCCAGAGTGGCGGCGCGGCCGTGGAAGGCGCGCCGCTTTGCAGGTGTGGAGTGGAGGATTATTCTTCGTCGAAAATTTCCTCGAGCTCCATCAACACCAGGCGGAAGAAGCGACGCGGATTTTCCAGGCTCTCCGGGTCGAGGAAATGCAGCCCGTCGTCGTCCACGAGACATTCGATCAGGGTCTCCCAATTTACCAGGTCGTCCGCCGCCTCGAGCCGGTAACACACTCCATTGTCTCCACGCTCCAGCAGGTGAACCAGTCCGTCGGGGAGGATGCAGTGGTCCGGGTGCGGCCGATCGTTGTCCACGATGATCGCCCCGGCACGACGATGGCGTGCGAGGTTGTAGGCGTGCGAATCTTCGAGGCGCAACACCACCGTCTCGATGGGCTCCGGGCGCCGGTCGTCGATGGGTGTGACCACGATGCGCGTGCCGCGGCGTCCCGCCGGGATGGTGACGCTTGTGGGCAGCTTGACGTAGTCGACTCCATTGCTGGCCGTGCCGTGGATGCTGAAATACACGGTCAGCGGCTGGTTGGTGGCTCCGGAACGGCGGATGCGGAACATCGCGGTGTTGTCAGTGCCTTCGCGCGCAAATCCATCGACGGCAGCGATGCCAACGACGGGGATAGGATCCAAGTCCACCACGCCAATTTTCACGGGGCCGGATGTGGTGACGGCGCCGCGGTCGTCCGTGGCTTTTGCTGTGAGCACGTATTGGCCCGCAGGAACATTGGACCAGATCATCGAGAACCGTTGGACCTGTCCCGGGGGCGGCTCCACGAAGAAAAGAATTTCCTGCACGCCGATGCTCACGCCGTTGGCGAGGAATTCGACCCGCGGAACGTAGCCGTCCGCATCACGCGTTTGGACAACGATTGGAATGTCGCTGCGTTCGCGGAACAAGTCCCCGGTCTCCGGACGCACGATGGCGACACGGGGTGGAAGATTGCCGCCGGGACAATCGCGAATCCACGCAATGGCGCGGGCAGGTTCGCCCGGGAGATAACAACCGTCGGTGACGGGATCCAGGCCGAGGCACGGGGGCGGAACCAATTCCATGACGACAGTTTCGGTGCCTTCGCTGGAATGATCGGCCAACGGCCGGATGACGATGTCGGCGGAGGTTTCACCGGCGGCAATCAGGACCTGGCCCGTCACGGGTGCATAATCGACTCCGTTATCCGCAGTGCCTCCGACTCGATAACGCACGAGCAGCGGGTGTTCGAGACTGCAGGTGCGACGGACGCGAAAGAACGCCGGGTCACCGGAGTTGCTGCCGCAAGGTTCGACAGCCAGCGCGTCGACGGCACTGAGCGTGACCACCGGGATGCGGCAGGAATCGAGGACAGCGACATGCACCGGAGTGGAGCGGGTGGAGGCGCCGCGATTATCCGTCGCAACTGCTGTGAGCGCGTAGCGGCCGGGAGGCACACCGGTCCAGCGGATGCTGAACGTCTGGAGCTGGCCGGGGGGTGGCGGATCCTGGACAAGGATCGCCAGGCCGCCGATGGCGTTGGTTCCCTCGTAAAACTGAACCTGCGTGATCCAGCCGTCGGGATCCAAGCCGACGGCGGTGAGCGCAATGTTGCCTGGCGCAGGAAAGGATTCGCCCTCGGAGGGGATGAGGATTGCAATGTGGGGCGGATGATTGGGGGCGCTGTCGTTGTCCCGGATGTAAGCCGTCGCCTCAGCGCAAGGTCCGACCCCATAACACCCCGGCGGCGGCGGAACGATCGCAATGCAGACGGGTGGAAGGAGAGTGGCCACGACGGTTTCAGTGCCTTCGATGAGCGCGTCATCGATGGGCTCGACGAGGATGCGCGCGGAGAATGCCCCGGCGGGGATCACAACCGTGCCATCGAGGCGGCGGTAATCCACCCCGTTGGAAGCAGTGCCGGTCAGGCGATAAAACACCGTGAGAGATTCATTCGTGTGCCCGCTGCGCGTGACCGCGAACGTCGCTGGTTTTGGACCTTCCTCGGAGGCGGCGTCATCGGCGGCGGCGATGCAAACTATGGTTCTCGATTGCAGCTCGAGCACGCGGATACGAACCGGTTCGGAAGTAGTGGTGGCGCCGCGGTTGTCGGTGGCGCGCGCGGTCAACGCGTAGGTTCCGGCGGGGACATTATCCCAATGGCAACGGAACAGCTCGGCGACGGCCGTGGGGCTGTTGCTCACGGCGCAGAGGGGCCGGTTGTCCGCGAAGAATTCCACCAGGCGCACGAAGCCATCGCCGTCGGCGGCCTTGGCGTAGATCGCAATGTCGGCAGGGGCCGGAAAGCGATCGCCTTCCTCGGGCCGAACGATGGCGATGCGAGGCGGCTGGTTCGTTGGGCAGGTTTCGTTGTCATGGATGACAGCGCGGGCGCGGCTGGGCTGGCCCACGCGGTAACAGTCAGCAGGAGGCGGAAACGCGACGAGGGCATCCCAGGGAACCAGGCCGACGATCACGGATTCATCGCCTTCGCAGCGGAGATCGTCGAGCACATCCACGAAGAGATTTGCCGAGGAAGCGCCGGCGGAAATCAGGAGGCGCCCGGGGAGCTCGCGGTAATCGACGCCATTTTGCGCCGTGCCGCCCACGCGATAATGAACCACGAGGGGCCGGTTCGTGGGACCGCTGCGACTGATGGTGAACAGGGCGGGATCCAGGGGTTGATCGGTGAGCGGGTTGATCTCGCGGCCTTCCGGATCAGTGGCGGCGATGGTGACGACCGGCGGTTCCTGGAAGTCGATGACTTTGATTTCCGCAGGCTCGGAGCGTGTGGAGACGCCATCGTTGTCGGTGGCCACCGCGTGCAACAGGTAGCGGCCGGCCGGGACGTTCGACCATACCAACGAATACAACGGACGGGCGGCGGGGTCGGGGACCGTGGAGGGATTGAGCCCAAAGCCCAGGCTGTTGGTTCCTTCGAAGAACTCAACACGGACTACCCGGCCGTCGAGATCGAATGCCGTCGCAAGGAGACGGATGTCAGCGGGCGCGCGCAGGATATCGCCGTCCTCCGGGCTGAGCAGGCGCACCCCGGGGGGTTGATTGGGGTTGGAGTCATTATCATAAATGACGGCCTGGGCTGCGTGGTTTCGGGCGAGCCGGTAGCAGTCCGGGCGCACTTCGAGCTCATCGAGGGAAGGCGGTTCGACCAGGGAGAGAATGACGCTTTCGGGACCTTCCACGAGCGCATCATCGATGGGATCGATCACGATGCGGGCGGCGGTTTCTCCGGCCTGGATTTTTACGGCGTGCGGAATCTCGGCGTAATCCACGCCGTTGGAGGCGGTGCCGCCGATTCGATAAAAGACAACGAGCGTTTCATTCGTGGGCCCGCGGCGTTTCACCAGGAACGTGGCTGTGTTGGGCACCGGGTCGATCGAGGGATCGAGTGTTCCTTCGGAAGCACGCGGGTCCAACGCTTCGATTCCGACGAGGGCGCAGTCGGGGGGCTCGATGACGCGGATTCCGACGGCGTCCGAACGCGTGGCAGCGCCCTGGCCGTCGTGGGCCAGGGCGGTCAGGAGATGGCCTCCCACGGGAACGTTTGACCAGATGAGGATAAAGGGCGGGGGATTGATGGGGCTGGGAATAATCGGCGTGGGGCCGCCAGCGGGGTCACGAATCGGGTCGATGACCAGCGGCGAATTGCGCACGATGCCGAGGCTGTTGGTTCCATCGAAAAACTCGACGTAAGCAACCCAGCCATCGGAATCTGCCGCCGTTGCAACGAGCCGAATGTCCGTTGGGGACAGGAACACCGAGCCGTCCTGCGGACTCACGATGGCAATTTTCGGAGGAGAATTGGCATCGTCATTATCCCGGATAAAGGCGATATCGCGGGCGGATGTACCGACGAGGTAACAACCGGCAGGGGTGGGTTCCACACCGGCGCAATCTGAGGGGTCAAGGGCGATGACAACGGATTCGGTGCCTTCGACCAGGTTATCGGTCAGCGGCTGAATGAGGATGTCCGCAGAGAACGCGCCCGCAGGGATCACAACAGCGCCGGTCAACCGCACGTAATCCACGCCGTTGGAAGCCGAGCCGCCGACGGAGTATTGGACGCGCAAATCGTAATTCGTTCCGCAGGTTCGCTTGACCACGAAGCGCGCCACATCGATGGCAGCCGCCAGGGGGTTTGGTTCGCTTGCTGTGTTGTCCACCGCCTGCAGACTCACTGTGGGTACAGCGCACGGAACAAGAACCCGGATGGCCACTGCATCCAAAACTGAAACACCGTGGCGATTGTCCGTCGCGCGGGCCGTGAGGCTGTGGCGTCCGGGAGGGACATTGGACCAGACCATGGAGAATTTTTGAACCTCACCAGCGGCGTTTCCCGCGACAAGGGGGCGGAGGTCGCGTCCGATGGCATTGGTGCCGTCGAAAAACTCGACGAGGGCCACCGCGCCGTCAGGATCCCGTGCGAGGACATCGATCTCGATGTCGGTTGGGGCCACGAATACCTGTTCGTTGGCGGGGTAAACTATTTCGACTTTGGGGAGTTGGTTTGGAGGAATGTTGGTGAGCTCAGCTCCCGTGGCTTTCTTGACCAGGAACGCCAGGGCAAACAGAAGCAGCAGCCGGATTGCCGACCGGTAAGTATTTGGAGTCGTCATAAGCATATCTGTGTTTGTGTGTGGAACGGCAATGCTAGCGGCATGCCAGATGAGGCAGACCGAGGAAGAATGCGTAAACATGCGGGAAAATCAGGAGAACCCGGGGGTGGCAGATAAAATGGGCAGGATGGGATTGGGGGCCATTCCCCAACTGATTTGGGGAGCGGGGGGAAGTCCCCAATCCGGAGGCGCTTCGAGTTCATGCCCTCGATTCAAGTCTCATCGAGGGTGGTGTTCCCTGAACACAAACAGCTTTTTGATTTGCAGGCTGGATGGGTTCGTACACCATCCGCGCCCATGCGCGACGATTCACTGCAATTTCTTGAGGAACTGATCAACACCCCCAGCCCGACGGGTTACGAGCTTCGGGGTCAACGGGTCTGGCTGGATTATGTAACGCCATTTGCGGATGAGACGGAAACGGACGCCTACGGCAATGCGGTGGCCTGGTTTAACAAAGGCGGTTCCCCGCGTGTGATGCTGGCCGCGCACGCGGACGAAATTGCGATGGCGGTCAATTACATCGATGACAAAGGCTACATCTATGTGAAGCGCATGGGGGGCATCGATCCCGCGATCACCAAAGCCCAGCGGGTCGTGATTCATACGCGAAACGGTGCCGTAAATGGCGTGGTCGGAAATGTGGCGCCTCATTTGATGCGACTGGAGGGGGAAGCGAAGCCGCCGAAAATTCACGACCTGTTCATCGACATCGGGGCGGGCAGTCGCAAGGAGGCGCAAAAGCTGGTGCGCATCGGTGAACCGATCACGCTGGCCGATCAGTTTCAACTATTGCGAAATGATCTGGCCGTCGCGCGTGCATTCGATAATCGGGTCGGAACATTCGCCGTGGCAGAAACCGTGCGGTTGCTCGCGAAAGCCTCCAAAAAGTGCGGCGCCGAGGTGTGCGCGGTGTCGAACCTAATGGAAGAGATCGGTTGCCTGGGCGCGCGCCAGATCGCCTACGCCTTGAAACCCGACGTGGCGCTCGTCGTCGACGTGACCCATGCAACAGATTATCCGACGGTGAGCAAGGCTCAACATGGCGACATCCATCTGGGGCAGGGACCCGCGCTCACGCACGGCGGCCCCAATCATGTCGAGGTGGTGGCGCGGCTCGAGAAAGTAGCGAGGAACGAGGCGATCTCACTGCAGCATGAAGCGATGTCCGCGAACACGGGCACGGACACGGATGTGATTTTCTGGACGCGTGGAGGAATTCCCTCGGCCTTGATCAGCCTGCCGAACCGTTACATGCATTCACCGGTCGAAGTGGTGAACCTCAAGGATTTGGCCCAAATCTCGCAGCTGATGGCCGCGTTCGTCCTTTCGGTGAAGAAAGGGGAACAGTTCAAGGTGAAGGTGTAGGGGTTTCGGGCTTCAACGGTAGTTGTCGAGGTCACGAGACTCAAACTGGATCGAGGCTTGGCCCCGTTCAAATCCCCAAGAGGTGCTCGATCACGAGTTGATCGAGATCCTGATAGTTGCGGGCGGCTATGAGCTGTTTTGCCTGCGCTTCGGGGAAGGCGCGCGCCCTTTCGACGAGCAATTGGAATGTTCGACGGCTGTTCACGAGATGATTCATCCAGTGCTCCGGGCGCGTCGTGCGGAAGGGATGCACATCGAAACAGACGTATTCTCCCTTTCTCCCGTAGCCGTTGCGCTCGATGGCCCGCACCTGGTCAAAGGCGGAGCGCAGGTTGGTGCATCCGAAGGGGCGATCCTGGTCGTATTTGAGGCCGTTCTGGTCATTGAGATGCAGCGACCAGAGTTTGTTGAACGAACAGGCGAAATCGATTTCGTCCGCTGGATCCAGTCCCGCCAGGATGGCGTGGGCGCTCTCGATGAGGCAACCGACCCGGCGCGCGTCGCGGGTTTGCTGCGCAATGGCGAGGGCATGGCCGATGGTCGGAAGATAGGCATGGTCCATCGGTTCATTCGGCTTGGGCTCGATGGCCAGGCGGGCGCGTTTGTCGTGGGCCAGCATCGCGTCGAAGGCTTCCACCAGCCAGTCGAGGCTTTGACGGGCGTTCTTGGATTCGCGGATGTAACTGCCCTCCCGCGCGAGCCACAACACGATGAGATCGGTCCCGAGGATGCGGGCGATGTCGAGCGAACGGCGGCTGCGGTCGATGGCGTAACGGCGGTGCTTGGGGTCGTTACTGGTGTAGGCGCCGTCCACGGTTTGCGGCGCAAACCAGAGCCTCGGGGCCACCATTTCCGCCGCTATGCCCTCGCCGTCGAGACGCTTTTTCAACTCGCGCGTTTCCTTCAGGATTTGGCTTTCGGATTTGCTGTCGATATCCGGGACGGCGTCGTCGTCGTGGAACATCATCGCGTCGAATCCGTGCTTTTTGAGCTGGGCCAGTTTCCAGTCGAAGGACTGGGGAGGGCGAACGGGCGGGCCATAGGGATCCTGTCCCTCGCTGATGTTCCAGGGTCCGAAACAGAATTTATAGGAATGTGCGCGTGGCATGGTGGGGCGGAGGGTAAACGGATCCGGGGTGGAGAGGAAGAACGTTCAACGCTCAACAACCCCCGGAGCGCCGGTCTCCGACCCGGCAGGTGCTGAACATTGCACGACGGGCCGGGTCGGAGACCGGCGCTCCAGCCGCGATCCGGGGGCGGTGCTAGAATGCGCTCCAGGGAACATTGGCGCTTTTTTTGTCCTGTCTTTGCCTGGCTCGACTGGGTGTGTTCAGGGGTGGTTAAGGTTTTTTCCGGCGGGTGCCGATGACTCCTTCAGACGACGTGGGTAGCTGCTGACAGCTCCCGTCCTGAAGCGAATGGCTCTAAAAGAATTTGGCAATGTGTCCGGTCGTTCCGGCCCCGCAAAGGCGGCCGGAATCGCGTCGGATCCCGCCTTGGGCGGGGAGGGGCGCCCCGCCGGGCAGGGCAGCACCGACACCCTGACGTTACGGGGTTTGTTGCAGCGGGCGGAACTTTTCAAGGATGCCCTGTTATCGACGGTTTCCGACCTGGTGTTTGAGGTGCGCAAGGACGGGTTGATTCTCAGTTTCCATGCCCCGGCGGAGAACGATTTCTTTCTGTCGGCAGAGGCGGTCACGGGCCGGCGGCTCATGGAGGTATTGCCGACGCAGCTGGCGCAATTGGCGATGCATTATTTGGAGAAAACGTGCCGGACCGGGACGATGCAGAAGTTTTGCTGCCAATACCTGCTGCCGGGGCGGCTGCGGTTTTTCGAGGCGCGCCTGGCTGTGGGCGGGAGCGGGGATGTGATTGCATCCGTGCGCGACGTGACGGATCGGGAGACCTTGGAGAAGGAAGTGGTGGAGAGCAGCAACCGGGTCCAGATGCGCATCGGGCAGGACATCCATGATGGGTTGGGCCAGCATTTGACCGGGATTTCGTTCTTGAGCCGTGCCTTGGAGAAGAACCTGGCCTCGAAAGGGATGGCCGAAGCGGCCGAGGCCGCCGAGATCAGCAAGCTGGTCATCGAGGCGCTGGCCCAGACGCGGAACCTGGCCCGCGGACTATTTCCGGTGGAAGTTGAATCCGACAGCCTTTCGCCCTCGTTAAAGGATTTGGCCCGAACTGTCGAACAACTCTTTAACATTTCCTGCATCGTGGAATGCGAGGAAGGGGTGGTGGTGAAGGACCGGGTAGCTTCGACCCATCTGTTCCGCCTGGCGCAGGAAGCTGTGAACAATGCCGTGAAACATGGCAAGGCCAACCGGGTAATCATTCGTCTGCAACAGGTGGACGGACGCCTGAATTTAGGTATAGTAGACGACGGTATTGGCTTGCCCAAGGAGGGGATAAAGCGAAGCGGTCTGGGCCTGCGTATTATGACGTACCGCGCCCAGAAGGTCGGCGGAACACTGCAAATTTTGCCGGGAGAATCCGGCGGCACCGAAGTCAGTTGCACTTTCAATCCGATAAATGATGAAAACTGAAAAACAGAAGGGTGAATCCAAAGTTCACGACAAGGCCCCCAAGGCGCCGGTCGAAGCTGCGCCCGTGGTCAACCGCAAGCCCAAAACCAAAGTGCTGCTCGTCGATGATCACCCGATCCTGCGCGCAGGCCTCCGCCGATTGATCGACGCCGAATCGGACATGCTGGTCTGCGGTGAAGCCGAGGAAGGGCCCAAGGCCTTTGAACTGGTCGGCACGTTGACGCCGGATATCGCCGTGATCGACATCTCTCTCAAAGGCAGCAACGGCATCGAATTGATCAAGAATTTGAAGGCCCGTTATCCCGCCCTCCCGACGTTGATTCTCTCCATGCACGATGAATCCCTCTATGCCGAACGCGCGCTGCGCGCCGGCAGCCTGGGTTACATCATGAAGGAAGAAGCCATCGAACAGGTGCTCACGGCCATCCGCAAGGTGCTGGTCGGCGAGATTTTCCTGAGCGAAAAAATGAAGGCCAAAATGCTCCAGCAGATGGCCTCCGGCAAGGGCAAGACCGTCAATTCACCGATTGAAACCCTGACCGACCGCGAGCTCGAAGTTTTTCGCCTGATCGGCGAAGGCCACAGCACCCGGCAGATTGCCGGCCAGCTTCATTTGAGCGTCCGCACCGTCGAGGCGTATCGCGAGTACATCAAGGCCAAGCTCAACCTCAAAAACGCCACCGAGCTCGTCCAGCACGCCTTCCACTGGGTCCACCACGAAGCCGCGGCTGCGTAAGGCCAATTACAGTCTCAGCGGGCAGGGGCCCTGGCAGACCGGGCGCCTATTCCGGTTGAACGATCGCCACCACCAGCGCGTCCGGTCGGAGATATTTTCGGGCGATGTCCCGCGTTTGCTCCACGGTCACCGCTTCATACCGGGAATCTTCGGTGTCGGTGTGCCGCCATCCCAGCCCGTACAGTTCGTCCAACGCGGTGGTGGCCGCATAACTGCCGATGTCCTGCCGGGCGATTTTCTTCTGGCCGACGATCTTGGCCTTCGCGCGCTTCAATTCCTCCGGGGTCAACCCGTCATTGCGCAGTGATTCTGCTTCCTTGAGCAGCTCTGTTTCGACCAGCTCGATCTTTTCGGGAGCCGTCCCGACGTAGAAGGCAAAATAGCCCGGAACGAGCCCTAGAAAATTTTGTGCCCCCACATAGTAGGCGAGCCCCAGCTTTTCGCGGATGCGCAGGAACAGACGCGAGCCCAGGTCGCTGCAGGATTCCTGGATGAGCTCGAGGGCAAAACGATCGGGGCTGTCCAGCGTGGCGCCCGGGAAGCCGATGAGGAGGACAGCCTGCTTTTTGTCGCGGGTTTCGACGGCGCGCTTGGGCTTCGTGAGTGGCGCCGCTGCCTGAAGGTTCGAAAGCGCCGCGGACCCCTTTTTCCAATTGCCAAATTTTTTGCGCACCGCCGTCTCGACGGCTGCCATTTTGACGTCGCCATAAATCGCGAGGACACAATTATTGGGGACCATCAACGCCGCATGGAACTGGGCCAGGTCGGCCCGCTTCAATTTCGCGACGCTGGCTTCCGTGCCGGAGCTGTGAAGTCCGTAGCCGACATCGCCGAAAAGCCCCTTGCGCATGAGCTTGCTGGCGCTCATGAGCAGTTCGTCGCGCTGCGAACGGATGTTGGACACCTGGATTTCCTGCTCCCGCGCGAGCGCGTCGGCGGGGAACGTGGGGCGCAGGATGACGTCGCTTAACAGGTCGAGTCCCAGGCTGAAGTCGGCGCTCATCACTTCCACATTCACGCCGAGGCTGTTGTTGCCGCCGTAGGCGTCGATATGGCCGCCAACGGATTCGATTTCGGAGGCGATCTGTTCGCCGTTGCGTTGCTTCGTTCCCTGGAGGAGCAGCCGGGCCATCAGCACCGTGATGCCGTTGTTGGAGGCGGATTCAGCCAGGACGCCACCTTTGAACACCGCTCGAAATTCGACGAACGGGAGACGATGGTCCTCCTTCACCAGGAGCGTCAGTCCATTGGGCAAATCGAGCTTTTGAACCGATTTATCGCTGTATTGGGCCGCCGTGTGCACCAGTTTTGGCGCGGTGCCATTGGGCAGCAGGACGTATAACGTCCGGTTGTCCGTGGTGAGATAGTGCCGGGCGACGCGCTGGAGGTCGGCGGGGGTGAGGCGTTTGACCGAGTTGAGGTAGCGCTCGGAGAAATTGAGATCGCCGGCGGAGAGCCAGTTGCCGCCGAGATCCTGCGCCTGGCCTTGCATGGTTTTGCGGCTGGCCAGGGTGCCGGCGATGAACTGCTTCACGGCCTTGGCCAGTTCGGCTTTCGGCACGGGACTGGATTTCATGCGCTCGAGCTCGGCGAGCATCGCGTCCCGGGCGGCTTCGAAGTTGCCGGGCTCAACCACGGCGCTCATGCCAAATAACCCGGGGTTGCCGGGACTATAAGTCCAGGCGTCGACTGACGTGGCCAGGCCGCGCTTCTGCCGGATCTGCTGGTAAAGACGGGAGCTGCGGCCGCCGCCCAGGAGTGTGGCCAGGACGTCGAGTGCCGGGACATCCGGATGGCGCAGGGCAGGGATGTGCCAGCTGAAATGGAAGTGGCCGAGTTCGATGGGGGCTTCCTCGATAATCTCCCGCGCCGCGACCTGGGGCGGTTCCTCGGGCAGGACGGCAGGGGGCATGGGACGCGCCTTGGCGCCGGCGAATGCGGTGCGGATTTGCTCCTCAACGTCGCTGGCCACGAAGTCGCCGACAACCGTGAAGAACACGTTGTTGGGCGCGTATTTTTCGCGGTAATAACTGAAGATATCCTCGCGCTTCAATTCTCCGAAGATGTCGGAGTAGCCGATGATCGTGCACCGGTAAGGGCTCCGGGTGTAGGCCGTCTCAAAGAGCCGCCGGGCGGATCGTTGCCCGGGATCATCCTGGTTCATGTCCATTTCCCGGCGGATGACGTCCATTTCCTTGGCCAGCTCCTGTTCGGGAAGCGAGGCGTGCTGCATGATGTCACAGAGGATGTCGATGGCCGTGCGGGCGCCGGTGTTGGGAACGTTGATCCAGTAGACGGTCCGGTCGAACGAGGTGTAGGCGTTCATGTAACCGCCGGCTTCCTGCACCTCCTGGTCGATGCGGCTGGCGGGACGTGTTGCTGTTCCCTTGAACAGCATGTGTTCGAGACAATGGGACAACCCGGCACCGAGCCAGCGGCCCTCGTCGATGCTGCCGGCCTTGCACCAGGCCTGCGCGGAAACCACCGGGGCGCTGTGGTCCTCGCGCAGAATCAACGTCAGCCCATTGGCCAGGGTCGTCACCCGCACTCCGGGCGGGAGCACGGAGTACGGCGTGGCATCGTGGCTCGGGCGGGTTTTGGGCTTTCGGAGGGTGCGACGTGCAGCGGTCATGGCGATGTGAACCGGGGTCCGGGAGGCACGTCAGGACTTGGGTTCGACCTCGCGGGCCGTGCGTTTGGCAGCGGGCAGAAAGGGGGTTCGAAAGGCTTCCTCGAAATCGTAGCCGGGCTTGAAATCCTCGCGGCTATCCTTTTCGGTTTTCTTGAAGGACTTGATTTCGATCATGTTGAAGACGATTTCGCCGAAATCCTCGCAACTGTGCAGGCCCCATTCCTTGAGCACCATGAGGGTCATGGGCCCAAACTGGGCGAGCGCGTGGACGCGGATGCCTTCGAGAAGTTCAGGGCCGCTGACATGGCGTTCCTCATCCTCGTCGAGCCGGGTGTTTTCCCGCGGCGTTTTGGCGACGATTTTCTGGGTGTGATCGAGGGCTTCGCGGACGAAGCGATAGGCGTCGCGGTGGTAACGCGGATCTTTTTTCAGAATCTCATCGAGCGCTTCTTCGAAATTTGCGGTGTGCATGTTTTACGGAACAATCGAACCGGCAGCGGGGCCCGGATGTGCTGTGCGCCAGGCTTTTACGGCCCAGCCCGTCAACAGCAGCAGCAGGACGACGCAGAGGAAAAGCTGTTGTTGCTTCGTCAACTTGAACATCGTGCCACATCCAGCCGTTTCGGTGTGGGCAATCTTCACCAAAAAACGCCGCGGGACAATGACAATCTTAGCCTGCCAAAAGGGGGCGGGCGCAGGGGCGCATTGCCTTGGAGCGCCGGTCTCCAACCCCGCAGTGGGAGGACTTTGGGCAATCGGGCCGGATCGGAGACCGGCGTTCCGGCCGCGACGCGTGGCGGTGTGTGGATGCTCCCCAGGAGACCCTCGTCATAGGGCGACGTCACAATTCACGACCCAACGCAGGTGCGGGCCGCGTCCGGGGGTGTTGAATTCTTCGGCGGTGAACTCGACGTGCTCAAGTTCGGTATGGCTGGTCCCGGGATCCGGCAGCTTGAAAGCGCGGCAGGTCTCCTGGGCGCGGGTGGGCGCAGGCATGTCGCGCCGGAAGGTTTCGAGCTGTTCGAGGGTCAGTTTCATTGTCGTCTGCTCCTTCGATGGTCGATAATTGGATCCCTGTCAACTTGAACCGCATAAATGACCCGGACATTCTTGTCGGATCTGCAGTGGCGGCCTCGTTATACTTGTGATCATGAGCGAAACCGATCGCCAACTCCTCGAGCGTTACGCCCGCCACCAAGCGGAGGATGCCTTCGCCGAAATCGTGCGGCGCCATGTGGATCTCGTTCATTCTGCGGCCTTGCGACAGCTTCGCTCCCCCCAATTGGCCGAGGAGGTCGCCCAGGGCGCCTTCGTCAAACTGGCCCGGCATGCCCATCAGCTGGCGCCCGACACCCTCGTCAGCGCCTGGCTTTATCAGGTCACCTACCATGCCGCCATCGATGTGGTTCGCCGCGAAGCGGGCCGGCAGTTGCGCGAACAAATCGCCACGGAAATGAATGCCATGAACGCCACCGACGACGATTGGAGCCAGGTTGCGCCGCTGCTGGATGAAGCCATGCACGCCCTCGACGAGTCGGACCGTGCCGCCGTGCTCCTCCGGTATTTCGAAAACAAATCGCTGCGCGAAGTCGGCCAAAGCCTCGGAACCTCGGATGACACCGCCCAAAAACGCGTGAGCCGCGCCGTGGAACGTTTGCGCGAGTTCTTTGCCAAACGCGGGGTCAGCGTCGGCGCAGGCGGGTTGAGCGCGGTGATTTCAGCCAACGCGGTGCAGGCGGCACCGGTTGGGCTCGCCCTTTCCATTTCCGCCGCCACCACGCTCGCCGGAGCAGGCCTTGGAGCCAGCACAGCTGCCATTACCGTCACAAAAGCCATTGCCATGACCACACTTCAAAAGGGACTTTTCGTTCTCACTCTTGCCGCCGCGGTAGGGACCGGAATTCACGAAGCACGCGAGGCGGCGAATCTCCGTGCTGAACTTCGAAGACTTCAGCAAAAGGAACTTGAGCAAACTCAGCAGGCACAAGAGGCGCGCGACGAGGCATCGGCACGGCTCGCGGCGCTGGCAGCGGAAAATGAACGGCTAAAACTCGGCACGACTGACCTGCTGAAGCTGCGCGCCGAGGTCGCCAAGTTGCGCGCGATGGAACAGGAATCGGCACGTCTCCGGGCTGCCCTTCGTTCCGCGGAGACCCCAGCTCCCGCTACGCCTCCCGCGGATGACAATGGGCAGGAGCTCAAAAAGGAGACGTGGGCCGACGTTGGCTTTGCCACTCCCCAGGATGCTTTGCGCACGCGCGGTTGGGCGGTCTTGAACGGAAACTTAGAGAGGTTCAAGGATTCCGTGTTTGTCACCGACGGGACACGAATGGCCTTGGAAGCCGAGATGACCCGCATGCTGGGAGACCCGAACGACCCTCTCAAGGCGAAAGTCCTCAAGGAACTTCGCGAGAACAAGTTCGTCGCCGAGGAAGGCCTTTTTATGCGGATGATCGGCGAGAATCGAGGAAAGGAGTACACCGGCTTTAAGATTCTTTCGCAGCAATCCCCCTCCGCCGAGGAAACCATCCTGGAGATTGAAACACAGATGAAATCCGCCCCCGCGCGACAGCAAACCCTCACGTTCCGGCGCTTCGGTTCCGACTGGAAAGTTGTCGTCGACAAGGATTTCAAGACAGCGGGACGATGATCCTGTTTTTGTTTCGCCAGAGGGGCACGACAAGAGGGAACCAGCCGGCAAGATGCGGCACTCCCAGACGTCTGCCGGCTTGGCGGCGCAGCTCGACCACACGACACGCTTGATGGATGCGAAGCTGCATTCCGTCAGCTGTCCTCCGCCGCCCTCCGTTCCCGGGCTTGCGTCCTTACATTCCCTTCCGCCATTCCGTCTTCTCAATTCTTTCCAGCTCGGCTGTGACATTCGTGCCTTGGAAGAAGGAGAGCCACCCGCGCACGAGGCGCGATTCGCCCGCCGGACAATCCGGGAATTTTGGATCCGAATGAAGACAAGGCACCGGGGCGTTGGCCCACACCCGATCGCAGGGGTCCCATCCGCTGATGATCCATTTATCCCCGTGCTCCGAACGGCAAACGCTGTAGGGTTTGTGGAAAATCTTGTTGGCATTTGTCTGGGCATTGAAGCCGGGCGCGTTTTTTAGCATCACACACATTTGGACGCGCAGATCGCGCAACGTTTCCTGGGTGCCATTGGTGAGGGTCAATTGCATGCGCACCGAATCCCGGGCGGGTTTGACTACGGCGCCAAAGCTGATCCCGTTCGGAAGCCGCCGCGTGCTGCGCAGGGTGCCGTCTGCCGCGGAATGGTCCCATTCGAGCGGTTCGAGTTTCACGTCTTGTTTGTCAAATATCGTCGGAATGTGGGTATGGGCCAGGTACGTCAGGCCGAGGTTGGACCACAGCGCCTCCGGGACATCGACCACGACATAACTGGATTTGTCCCATGGAGTGAACACGCTCACTTTTGTCTCGCGCTGCGGGTTGATGGCGCCGTCGAGAAAGCCGATGCGCGGATGCCGGCCGCCAGGATACGGCAACACGAGCAGCGCGCTGGTGAGGTTCCGTTCGAGCAAACGGGATTGTTCGGGATCCAACCGTGCGAGCGCCGAGTCCAGGTCGGCTGCGGATAGCCCGGTCACAGCGCGCATCTCCTCCGGTGTGAAGGAATGCCGGCGCATGTTGGCCAGCCACCAATCCCGCTCCGCCGAATTGCGCGTTGGACGCGGCGAAGGTGGCGCGTCGCCCGCGCCAAGATCCGAGGGCTGCGTGCCTGGAAAAAAGAGCATGAGCCCGCAAAAAGCTGCCAGGAATCGGCTGGTGGGAATCATGCGGCAGATGGGACGGGGGGAATGGAGAGGAGTCAAGTAGACAGTCGCCTGGGTACTGGGCGACTATGATACGGCTCGCGCAGAGGCGCAGAGGACGCAGAGAATTTCGATGACTCCTCTGCGCACTCTGCGCCTCTGTGCGATTCCACCGTAATCAAAGTAGCCCACTACCGTCGCCTGAGGGTGTTTTTATCCGCTAAACTTAGCCAATCCCGGCTAATTTGCCGAAAACGTGGCCGGTACTAATCCAACGGAACTTGCTGAGGGAAGTTTTCTTATCAGTGAAAATTAGCGCAGATTAGCGGTTCAACGTCGGGGTTTCCGGGGTGGACGAATTCGACGATTGACTTGGCGGAGTGGGTTTCCTAGTTTCTGCCTCCCCCACGCGGGGGTGTAGCTCAATTGGTTAGAGCGCTGCCCTGTCACGGCAGAGGTTACGGGTTCGAGCCCCGCCACTCCCGCCATCTTTATATGGCGTTTCCGCGAATTCATTGACTGTTTATGCACAGTTATGCACAGTTCCTCCATGAAGATACCCAGTGCATGGCCGGTGGTTGTGGAGAGGAACGGATCATCAGTGAAGATCTACAAGGTCCGCAACAACGGGACCGACGCATTCAAGGTGGTGAACTACATCCCCGCCGGCAAAAACGGGGAGCTGAAGCGCCAGTTCAAGGCCTTCGCCGATTACGATAAGGCGTGGGACCACGCGCACCAAGCCCGCGGCGCCATGTCCCGGCAGGACACTGGCGGGCTGGCTCTTTCCAGCGCTGATGCCGAGGCCTTCAAGCAGGCATCCGCCGCGAGCCGGGGGCTTGGCGTCAAACTGAACGTCGCGGTTGACGAGTGGGCAGATGCCAAAACGATTCTCGGCGGGCGCTCACTCATCGAAGCCGCCAGGTATTTCGCGAAGAAGTTCCCAAAGGACATGCCGAGTAAAACGGTTGAGGAAGTCTTCAACGAGATCCTTGAGGAGAAAAGAGAGCTGAAAAAAAGTCCCCGCTATATCCAGGATCTTGACTCCCGCCTTGGTGCCTTCGCTGAACAATTCCAGATGCCGCTGGCCAAGGTTACTGGACCCATGATCAAGGCGTGGCTTCAAGGGTTGGACATCTCGAACCGGACTCGAAACAATTTCCGCATCGCGTTGCAGACGTTTTTCACCTTTGCCAAAAAGACCAAAAAATATTTGCCGAGTGATTGGAACGAGCTGGATGCCGTCGAATTCTGGGAAGAGGACTCAGGGGCCATTGAGATTTTTACGCCGGCCGAGATTTCAACGCTGCTGTCATCGGCGGATGAGAACATGGTGCCGTTCCTCCTGCTCGGCGCGTTTGCCGGTATGCGCAGTGCGGAGATCTCGAGACTCGACTGGTCGGCAGTGAGCCTAAAAACCGGCCACATCAAACTTGAAAAGAACGTCACCAAAACCAAAACCCGGCGAGTCATTCCGATGAGCGACAATCTCAAAGCGTGGCTGGCACCATACGCGAAGGCCAGCGGGCCCGTCATGGAGATCGTGAACGTCCCGAACGCGATCCAGCGGCTCGTTGACGCCACGCGACCCGAGGGGGTGGACGACAAGGGCAAGTTGCATAAACCTGCGGTGAACTGGAAACACAACGCCCTGCGGCACTCGTACTGCAGCTATCGTTTGGCCGTTACGCAGAATGCGGCACAGGTTGCGCTGGAGGCCGGGAACTCGCCCCGTATCCTGCTGACGAATTATGACGCGATTGCCACAAAGGAAGAGGGTGCATCGTGGTTCGCAATCATGCCCGTGAATGCGGAGAACGTTGTGCCGATGGGGGCGACGAAGTGAAATCCAAGCTGCCGCCAATAATTCCCGATCCCGCTGAATGGGATTTCTCCGCAGTCACAGAGAGTCAATTGCCTTTTGTGCTCGCTTGGGAATACGCACGAACATCCGATCAGGTCCGGGGCGCGCTAATGAACTGGCTCGATGCTCGCAACGGGGACCTGACCACGGAGCGCCAATTCTTGAGGGAGAGGGCCGGGGATCGCACGCGGTTTGACGACTACGATCGGCGGTTCCTCATCGGCCGGATGCCGATAAAGACACTTAATGCAACGAGCGCGCCGGATTCGGACGGCAAGCCCGATGGAGTGCTGTTCCTGATGCTGCTGTGGTGCGGGCATCATTTTCCGAAACCATGGTTCCAGCTTCCGAAATCGTTCCGCGCTAACCTTCACGCGGCGGGATTCCTTGCGCACGCGACCAAAATTATCCCCGCCTCCAAAGCGTTTAACCATGTCAATGCGCCGTGGTTTCGGGAGTGGGTAACACGGGGGTATTTTCTCGGCGTGGATTTGCCACGGGCATCAAAGGAACAATTCCTCTCGCAAATGGGACGCTGGTTTGATGGTCAATCCGAACGGTACCGGCGCGAGGTTCGCGGGCAAGCCGGACGTGCTCCATGGAACCAACTCACGGCGCTTGCTGCATACCGCTTGCTCGAAAACCTCACTGCACGTTCGTGTTAGCTGATCTGGAAAGTCGCGATGGGATCCCCCCGTGGATTCCCCCTCGATACTTGCCCATGATCTTCGACAGCACCGTCTACAAAAACTTGCCCGAAACCGCTGAGGGGACACGCCGATGATCCGCCCCGATTACATTCTCGAGGAAAATGGACCACTGAGGCTAATCCGTGTCGACGCGTCTCCTCGTTGGGCGAAGCTAGTCCACAATACGGGCGGAGTTTTGCTTTTATTCGAAACGTGGGCTGGCTGGAATAATCCGGACCCAGCCAAAACAGCCATGGGCATTCTCAAATCCCTCAGGCCAAACCCACCAAAGCTGGCCATGGTGCGGCGGATTGATCCGGAACGAGGCGGAACTTATGAGGTGGCAGCGGACAAGGTCACCATTTTCGATTCCCAGAACATCAAGAAATACCCCGGCCTGCTTTCTGATTATCTCCTCCACGAGTCAGTGCACGCGACTGGCCATCCCACTCGACTGGCCAGGCCAACCTTCGCCCCCCAGGTCGACAAACATTTAACATGGGAAGAACAGAAAGAACTTCTGATGCGTGGACCTCGGTCTGAAGAGGAGATCCCGGGAAGGGTGGCAGAGGAAGTGGTGGCCTGCTTAGCCACCGCGCTGGCGTCAGTCAGGATCGGAATTCAACCGCCGCCGCCAGAGCGGAGCTGGTTCAACCGGGCGTCCAGTTTACCTCTCGATGAATTGCGGCAATCGATCGCCGACGCGCAAAGTGCTGTTGCCTTCATGCTCAATGAACAGCCGCCACCCATTTTCACGGGCTTGGTTTAATGAGAACTAAACTTCATTTCCCTGCGTCGTTCCGCCCGGTCCGACAAAGGAACCCTGTTGCTGTGCGCTTCGCAGCGGCGGGGGTTATTTCACCAATCTTCACCCGGCGCCCATTCCGCCGGAACCCCCACAACTCGCGGCGCGCTGCACGCCGCGAGCTTATTCTTGAACAACCACGCCGATTATAATATGACTACGGAGCGGGAATTACGTTTGTGGCGTTGGTTCGGATTATTACTCGGACTGGCAGTCCTGTCGCTGGGCGTGCGACTGATTGTGTATATGCAATCGAATGAGAATTGGAAGCGGCAGATGGAAGCGAGAGTGGTCCCGCTTGAGGTGTGGGTGATTGAGTTGAGCGGGGGCGAAGCCAAGCGAGCACCGCAATCACTGCCGAAATAGAAGTGACTACGCCGAAAGCAATTGTCCAATTCAACGTCCTGCTCGCCACGCCGCAGGTTTTCTCCTCCAAGTCCATGGCCTCGCGATGCCTCTCACCCGCCTGCTTTTCAGCCGCACGAGATGCAAGCTCCGAACGAATTGCGCTCAGTGCGTCCCTGAGATCGTTGCGCCTGGCTTCGTGGTTCACCCCGCCAAAATTTGATTGTGGTTCCATTAATCTTTTCAACTCCACGTGGCAGTCTGCGTGAGCCGCCGTTAGCTGAGCATCAGTCCACTCCCGAATCTTGCAGTCCCGAACCGCGATAATTGCGTCGTGTGGGTCCATGTTTTCAGTAGAGGATTTCCAGACGAAATTGGCAGTGCTTGAAGTCCGGTGGCGGATTCCCACTTCCGACATAGCTCAGCTCATAAACCCAATCGAATTTAGTTCCCCGAGAATTGGTAACCGTTAGCGTGTAGGGGCCGATAACCTGCAACAAGGGCGCATGAGAAAGAAACCGCTTGGGTGTGACGGTTATCTTCACAGGCAAGTCAAAACCTGGGCTATTGGTATCGCGATGCACTGTTATGTTATCGATGCTCTCCATTGCACCCTGCTCAACCAGCACAGACCCTGCTTGGTCGAAAATTACGGACGGCCGAACCTTCGCTGAGATTTTTCGAAGTAGCGCTTCGTCTTGGACAGCGCTTTGAATTTTCGCTGTGAGATATTTGTCGGCGCCGTAAATGCTCCCGATGCAGATGGCAATGATTCCGATAAATTTCCAAATTGTTTTGAGCGCAGCGTCGGTAATTAGGTGTTGCATCTTCGTTCGGACCCATCGCGACGGATCGTTGCGAAGCTGACCAGCCAGCGCCATTCAAGGCAACCATCTTTGTGCGTCGGCCAGGATTCGGAGGGCATGATTGATTCAGAACCATCTCCGTAATCTGCCCTCTTGCCTCCGCATTCAAAACGCCTGCTGGTCTGTCGTCGGCAGGCGCCTTGATCCCCGTCACGATTAGGCCGCGAGATCGGGTGTTACGGTTCCCGCAAAAGCTCGTATCAGGATTTCGGGGGTGAGCTTTGATTTGGCGTAAACCTCCGTTGCACGTGGCGCCGTCGTGCAGAAGAACTAAGGAGCCTTTCAAATCAATCACAGTCCTCGGGAAATCGGAGGCTTTTGTTAGCCCCGGGGCCGAGCAATGTGTTGCTAAACTCAAAAAACGAGCTTAAAAGGGCAGCGAATGAACTTGGATAGGCCAAACCTCGCGGCAATAGGCCAAAGCATCAGCGAACCCGGCCATCGCGCTCCGGTTGCAATCGTGGCGTCCCGTGGGTCGGGTCGCTGAGCCTGGGTCGTTATCTCGCCCGAGTCGCCTGCTTTTGGTAGCGTTGTTCGTCGAAAGCAGCATGTTTCCGGAGACAATAACATGGCAAAACGAAAAAGCACAAAAACGCGGAGAGGCACTTCACCTACAAGCGCCTCGTTGAAGAGATTCGGCTACTACTTCGGCGACATGCTCAAGGCGCGGGGGCTAGCTGAAAAAGATATTGCGACATTTCAGTCCTTCGTGGGATTGGAGGGGCACAAGAAGATCGCGGCAGCCCGCAAAGTAATCCAAGAAATGATCATTGATGCCACGGCAATGCCAGATCTTCGATTTGCCCTCGCGATCGCCGAAAGCGAAACGTTGCTCGGCGGGTACGCCACCCTCGACGAACCGCATCGCGCAGAGATAGAGAAGCTGATCTCGCAGATTACTTCTTACCTCCGCGATGCGACGCGAAAGCGTCCGTTTAACGCATTGATGCTGGCTAGCCCAGGTGCAGGTAAATCGTTCTTTATCAGGCAGCTTGCAGAGAAGATGAAGCAGGAGCGGGTGCAGGCAGTCACTTTTAACATGGCCACAATGCGCTCAGCTGACGACATGGCCCAGCCCATAGATGAACTTCGAAACCTCAAGGTCAATGATCGTTTTCCACTCCTGTTCCTTGACGAGTTTGACAGCGATGTTTCTCGATACGCTGCACTCTTACCGCTTCTTTGGGAAGGCGAGCTACACATTGGCCATCGCGATCTAAAGCTCGGAAAGGCAGTGATCGTGCTTGCTGGAAGTAGCCCAATTTTGCCAAAGGCGATGGATCGGTCCGCGAGGATGCAGGTTGAGCAGGACTCAACTGACGGCGCCTTGCCATCAGGAAAACTTGTTGACCTCTTGTCCCGAATAAACGGCGGAGTTATAAACATCCCAGACCTTGATCTGCGTACAGAAGATCGGGACCGAAGGGTGGACAAAGTTTGCGCCGCGATTTCACTCACCAAGGCGCGTTTTGGTAGTGCTGTGAGCGAGGTCCCTCGCGCGCTGCTTCGCTTCATCGCTCAGACTCAGTTCCGTTACGGTGTCAGGAGTATTGCGCACTTAATTGACGTCATTGACGGCGCGGCGCTCATCGACAACCGGCTTAAGTTGGATGCGCTTGCTCTTCCGATCGCCTCCGAGGCCGCACTTCAGGAAAGCAGCCTGAAGCTTCATATGTTGGACAAAGATCAGGGATTTGGAATCGTCAATCGTTGGAAAGAGTACTTGAAAGACAAGGCAGTCGTCCAATTTCGGCATGGGCTGGACTTTCCATTCAGTTGGTGGACGACGGCGGCCGAGGTTGCACGGCGGCGAGATTGACGTTTGGTCGTGTCCTCCGACAAGCGAGCTTGAGGCGCCAAAATTAACGATGCGAAATGTGATGGCCGATCCGGGAGAAACGTGGTCCCGGTTGATGCCCCGGTACCGTCGAAATAGCAAGCGAGTCGGCTTGGCGCTTGGGAACTGGTATATCTTCGACTACGGCAACGACGCATCGCCGGATTTGCGCATTTGGGGCCGAATTACCCACGCAGATTCACCCGTGCTTTCCGTGCAAGCCGCCAACCCGAACAATATTCTTTCGTGGCCAGCATCATTCACCGGGTTTGTGTTGCAGCAGAACGACGATTTGCATTCAACGAATTGGATGCTGTTTGGGGGTGTGATCGCAACAAATGGCAACGCAATGAACGCGACAATTGCCCCCTGACGGACAAGGCTTTTTTCCGGCTTGTTTATCCTTGAGACCATCGCATGAAGACCTGCTGTCGAGTCTCAAGCACCGTGAGAGTTTAAACCTTAGTTTTTTGACGCCGCACTTTTGTTGAACCATGCTTCACCCCCGACTTCAGTTGCTTTACGGCATATTCGCTAATATTGAGAACGAGTGAGATCTTAAAGTCATCGAGACCATTCTTTTTGAGGCTTCGAACGATCGAACGCTGGATCGAAACTGCATCCCTCCTGTCGTAGCGCGATTGCAGCGCATCACCACCATCCAGCATATCCTGAGTGTAATATTGATTTCGGGTCTGAAAGTAAGTTGGCGTATGGCATTTCTTGCCTCCGTCATCAAACCCGCATAGTCGAGAAACAACACGAACCAACCGGTAAATCATACTCCAACTAGGGGCGCTTGCTCCATTCAGAAGATCGGTGGCCAGATCCAGTTCAGCAAGGAGCAATTGTTTATGGCGAGGGGCCGTGTCAAGCGACATTACTTCTTTTGACAGCGTGAAAATTGCTTTGTTGAGCCACCGACGACGACGCGTTGGATTCGTTTCTTGCCCAGCGATTTGATACGCTTTGTCGCCGAACAGCAGCATCATCGCGTGCTCGAATTCGAGGGCGGCATGTTCTTGTGTCATTGGGTTTCAAGGCAACGTTGGGATTTTGTCGAGGCGGATGCGGAAAAACTTTGCAACGGGCTCGTTCGTATAAACGCCGTTCGTTGCCGACGACCAATCCACCAAGTTTGTGCTGCACTGAAGAGTCACATTAGCACCACCCGGCCCGGGTGAAACGATCACGGCGCGGTCTGGTGGGTATGGTTCCGGGGACAGCCTGAACGTTGCGAGAAGGTTACCAGCGTTAACCGGATCTGAATTGTTTACGCGAATCTTCGCTGGCCCAGCAACGACCAACGGCTTAAAAAATGGCGACGGACCTCCCGGTGCGGCGGTGGAGTACACCACGCGTATACCGTCTTTCTCAATCCATAGCGTCTGGCTAGTGGTACTAACGGCCGGGAAACTCAAAAGTTCGGCACTCTGGAAGGATTCGAGGGTCAGGGCTGGTGCCTCCGGGCCGTAGTTTGTGGAAACGATTGTTACGATCTGAGCCTTCGCGACAGAGATTATGAGCAGGAGGAGAAGCAGGGGTTTCATGCTGAGGATGGAATCCTTACGCCAGCAAGCTGTCAATCACCGCGTCGAGAATGCCGCGCACGTCCTCGGCTGCCAGCGACATCGGAGCGCAATCCGTCGCAGTGGCGTCCTGATCGATCACCGCCCGGGGCTGGCAACGGTCCCGGGCGTTCCATATTTCATGCCGCGAAGCGCAAGGCAACCACCGCCAAGGGCAAGCAGCACGCCGAACAGTATAATCACGAGGGAAATATCGGGGTAAGCCTCTTCCTGCCACGCCCACGAAATGACAATAAAACTCGACAGCACCGTCCAAACGCCGAGGCCGGTGAGGGCAATTCGAGTGTATCGAATCCGGTTTTGCATATCGTCTTCGACAGCCCTGCGAGTCAACCGTTCCGTCGTCCGGGTCCGGGCTGAAAAGGTCCGTGGTTTTTATGTGCGGTTCAAGTGGTTCACCCGAATTCCGATAATGCCCAGAAGAACGACCCATGAAAACAATTCTGATTGTTGAAGATGATGCCGCCACAGCCCACATCTATCGGACCGCGCTGACCCGTGCAGGATACGAGGTTTTTGTGGCTGATAACGGGCAGAAAGGATTGGAATTCTTAATGGCAACATCTCCGGACGGCGTCCTTTTAGATTTGATGCTCCCGAAAGTTAAAGGCTTGGATTTGCTGCGGACCATGCGTGCCGAACCTCACTTGGCAAAAATCCCAATCATCGTTTACACGTTTGCAGATACACCTTCGCAGATAAAAAAGGCTTGCGAGGAAGGGGCAACGGAAGTTTACGCGAAATCGAAGCTCACGCCTGGAATCTTAATACGGGCATTTGCGGAAACGATAAAACCGGATCTCGCGGCCTGAGTCCTGAAGATTCGCCATGCCTCCACGAGCCCGCCTCGAAAGGGGCTTTTTGTTTGGTGCGGGGGACTGGAATTCATGGATCAATACGCGGATCACTCTCTCGGCTGCATGAGCATTGTCTCACCATAGACACTCCAGCTGCCTTTTTCCCGACGGGCCACCCCTTCCACGGGCAGGCTCAAAAACTCTGAAAGTTTCCAATTCATATCCCTTCTAAACTCGCCACGCCCGACGTAGAGGCGCAATAGAGCCCCGCCCCGAACAAAGCCCTCAATTCCTCTGGAGATAAATGGTGGCTCCTCGATAACCCCATCAAACCGCAGACCAGTCAGCGCAATTACTTCCGCTACAGTCTTACCAATAAGTTGCTCATCTCTCTCGGATTGCGTGCGTGCATCGATAGAAGTGCATCCAACTCCCGAAAGAGCGAGAGTCGCCAAAACCAGAATGGGAATTGTGAGTGCTCTTGTATTCATAATGGCTGGCGGCACGCTGCCACGCTGCCGCCGTTTCCGGCAATCGGTGATTTGACTGCCTGCGCCATTTCTAGCGTTGCGGATGGTCTGTTCACCCGTCCAACCGATCAAAGTCGCTGGCATTGGCGCTGGTGAACGCGGGCGATATGTGCCGCGTCGCGAGTCACAGGAGCCGCCTCGAAAGGGGCCGGCTTTTTCCATGAACAAACTGTCATTCAACCCCCGCGGTAGTCCGCCGTTGAATACTTTGCGTTCGACGTTCACCCGCCCAAGGTCCCCGCGTCGAACCGTCTGAGCCTCGGACTGGAAACGGTCCGGGGTTTTCTTATGGTGTGGAAAAAATCCGGAAGAACCCATTAGAGGCACCAGCTTCGGCGGTAATGGACAGGTTCGTTCCGCCCGTAACTAGGTTCTCGGAAATCGGCAACCAGTTTTTGAAGTCGGCAGAAGATTCAATGCTGTAATTCCGCGTTGGGATTGCTGGCCAAGCGAGTGTCGCCATTCCATCAGTCAACGAAATCATCCTCACTTGGAATGAAGAGTTTTTCGATACGGTGAGATCGTCAACAAAGAGGTTCCCCATTGCAGGAGCTTGGCGCAACCCGAAGCTCGTGATGTTTATCGGCGGGGCGAAGTTAGTAGCAGTAGCGACGGCGGGGTTCGATGAGAGAGAATTCACCGTGAGCGTGCTGACCGCATTACTCACATCGTAGCGAACTGAAATGAATATGGGCAACGCCAGCCTAACCGTCCTAGGCACGACTATCGGAGTGTCGTCATAGTTCGCGATGCCGAAGCGAAAGAATCCATGAGGAGCGTCCGCCGAGGTTGCGAAAATGCGACAGTAATGGGTGTTCTTGTCGCCCCGAAAATGTGCGAAATAAGTGCCCGTCGGTGAAGGCGCCGTAGTAAAATTGACCGTCAGGGTTGCGTAGAGTATCGCCCCGGAATTTGTTGTGTAAGGCGCGCCTAAAAGTTCACCGTGAACGTCTTCCCGATTCGAGCCTCCAACCAGAGACACTTGGCCCGATACTACGTCCGCCGTAAAGGTTTCCGGATCCGTTAAGTGCCACTTGTCGCGGCTGACTGTTACGAGCGGGCCGTCAGCGTAAGTGAAATCGTCCTGGAAAATCGTGGCCGCCGACAACGGGAGCGCGGAGATCATCAGCGCCGCGAGCAAACGAACCAGTCGGGTCAGGTCGCGTGGGGGAGCCATGGGCGTCAACATATCATAAGCCCGCCTCGAAAGGGCGGGCTTTTTATTCAGCCTTATGGGTGCTTCACTCATCCTCCAAAACAATCTCCGGCAGGAACTGAGCAATCCACTTTTTTGCCTCCGAACGATCCTCTCGACTTCCGCCCTGAAGCCGATAACGCCCGGATTGCGTTCTCACCAGAGCGCAAGTCCCGAACCCGGCGATCGTCTCAGCTCGCTCATCATCTTGAATTCCCATTGGGCGGTGATGGTGCGGGCTTTTAGCTTCGCAACCCGTAGCGATCAATTCCTCTCTTCAACGACCTCCCAGCCGCTTCCATCCTTACTCAGTATTTGAAAAAACTGTGCCGGGTATTCTTTATCAGCTTCCACATTACACAATTCGTAAAGCTCTGCCCCGAGTCCCGTGAGCAATCTAGCGTCAAAAGAAACGTATTCTTTTCTCATCGGTCCCGTCGTATGCGGCAAGCACTTCAGCGAGAACTTTCTTCCTGCGTATGAAATAACTGACTTTCCTTTGAAATCGACTCCACCTCTTAAGTATGGTGGTGGTCCTGACATGCTCTGCGCTTCCATGAGGCCCAAGTGTTCGAGGCTCTTTAATGTGTCACTATTGAAGCCACCCCGCTGAAACAGCCAAGCTTGTATGTGCCCAACCCCGCAATAGAAAATCCTTCCGTCAGAGTCGCTCCACAGATAATTGGCGGCTTTCTGAAATTTCTGCGCTTCGTTTTTTCTTAGGAGCGAAACTGCATGAAGCAAGCGCAATGAGAATCGACCTGGTTTAATGATCTCCCCGGCGAGAACTTTTGCCCACAGTGAACGTATCTCCTCATCAGAGCATTCCTTGGCGAAACCGGCCCATCTGTGAAACCAGTCCGGGTCCGATGCTTCGACCGTGACCGAATCGGAGGTGCTGTCGGAAGTGATATCCGGTAGCAACCCCTTTGGCTGCCTTACGTTGAGTTCAAGGCGTGTCCGCTCAAGAGTGGCTTCAAGATTCTGTTGGTGTCGAATTTCGGTTAACTCGGCCCTTTGTCGCGCACGTTGTTTTAATTCAGCGCACTCGATATCCGATTTTGCCAGCTCCTTTGCTCGATATGAGTCCGCCCAAGTTTGAACGACTGTAACGGGAGGTTTGAGCAGCATCTCCGCGACTTCAGCAAGTTTCGTGACGGCCTTTGCCTGTTCTTTACCTGGAAGTTCAGTCATGGCTTATGCACAATATGCACAGAAATGTTGCGTAAATAGCGTATAAAAACGACAAGTCAGGCGAGACACACAACGCGGGTTTCGTCCTTTATTCATGCGGTTCTTACGCATGTTTTATACACTCTTCACGAAGGCGTCAATTGGGTTCGAGCCCCGCCACTCCCGCCACTTTTCATGCTCAATTCTTACAGGAATTGACTCTGTACATACGTCCATCGAATCAAAGTTGATATCGCTGGCGCTGGTGCACGCTGTTGGCCGTTGTGGCATCCCTCCCAAAATCGTCGGGTTCTGGGCCGCTCTGTGGCCCGCCTTACGGTCCAATCTGCAACCTTCCGCGAGCGTTTCAAAAAATATTTTCCGCTTTTAGCGAGGCCCCATAATTGCATGAGCAACCCGCGAGAAAGCAGCCTTCACGATGGATAACGCGCAACGAGATTGCCGCGCTGATGAATTTGACCGGTACCGGGTAACCCAGTTGAGCGCGGAAGGAGTTTTGAGCCGAGACACGCGGGGCGGGTATGCCCGAGACGAGACACTTGGTGTTCAAGTGTGAAATTGCCGGATTAGTCACAGTTACAGTTCCGCATCAATGAATTCTCGGAACGAATTGTGACAAGTGACGCTTGGTTCCATATCCCCAGCTTTTCTTGCATCAAAGTCTCCCGGGTCAAAACCGGCGTGTTCGCTGAACGATGCTTGAATTTGACCGTTCATTCCGCACCACTTCAGTATTTCAACCGCAAGACCAGCGGGACTATTGGGATGGAGTCGCCCTTCGCTATTCGGAAATTTCTGGTTGTCAGGATTGGCGACAACAAATTGAACGGGCCTGTCTTGGCCGGCGAACAAATAGCGCAGTCCCGGCCGAAGGTAATCTCCTAGGGAAAGACCCACTATAGATATTTTATCCGCATACTGCACTTTCTTACGAGCCTGCTCCCATATGCCTCTGAACAAGGGGTGCAATGTGACATGCTGCCAATCTTTACCGACGCCTGAAGCGAATTCATCAACGGACAGTAAGCGCGCAGCTTTGTCATGGATTATCTCCCATGGCAAAACGGCTGGAGGGTCTTGCATTGAGAATGGCGGTTGAACCAATTGCGCTAGGCGCAATATTGCTTTAAAGTTTTCAAAAAGATATTGGGATTGGAACTCCTCAGCCGAATCCGGAGGGAGTGGCAAGCGTACGTTCCCCACACGCCGTCCCGCTGGAAAAGCACAAGTTCCATGCAACTTCAAATGGCAAAAACCGTCCTCTTGAAGCCAGTTCAAATCATGAGGATCCAAGAAGCCGCTGCAAATCGCCTGTAAAGTATTCTTTTTTGGGGGGGCTCCTGTTGGCTCCTGCCTCGCTTGGAAAACTCGACGCAGTCGATACTCCAGGTATGCGTCGTAATTGTAGGAGATAATCGTAACGTCAGGACGCAGGGAACCACTCATGAACAGTTTGTGTATCAGAGGCCGGTAGTCTGATAGACTGTAGTGGCTGACGTCCGGGTTATGCAGCGCCAGCATCAGACGCATTAACTTCTTCAGCTCGCGAACTTTTTCAGCGTGACCGCCACCAAGCACATGCTTGCTGAGTTCATCCATGGTAGCAAAATCCGTATCACGGAGCAGAGCAGCAGCCGCGCTTTGCTTAACGTAGGTTGTGATAACACTGTCTGTGTGGAAGTTTTTCGGTCCGTCTCCGTCAGCTGTAAAAATCGAATCGAGCCTTTCACGGAAAGTCGGAGGATTACACATCAACAATGTTAACTCATTCGCTAACGGATAAAGGGTCGGGGCTTTTGCCTTTTCCAAGTGGTGAATGCCTAACGCAGCGGCGATGATTTTAAAACCCGCCAACGCTCCAGCGTCAGCATGGCACCATCGTTTCGCCCCCTGTCCTCGGAAGGAGTGTAAAATACGGAGACCAGCGCCGGCCCAGCCACCACGTCCTGGACTCGTCCAGACACCGTCACGCCGTCTTTCGAAATGAGGACTCTTCCCGATTCTGCCGGCTCCGCCATCAGTGTCACGATGCGCACCGCCTCGTTGGTTGCGACATAGAAAGTAGCTGGAGTGCTTAGGACGAGAGGTGGAACCGTCGAGAGGTTCGTAATAAAACCACCCTTGCTAACCAAGGTGAGAACCCGGCTCGGTTGAGCCGACGCGCCCCAGGCGCACACGGAAAGAGAGAGTGTAAGAAGGAGTGCTTTCATGGTGACTCATCCTTCCGGATGCAAACGGAAAGTCAACCGCAACGGATACGCAAGCGCCCTTCCGATTTCATCCCTGACGATTCGCCGCACCACGAGCCCGCGTCTGGGAAACCGAACGCAGCTTTTAATTCGCAGCAGCCGCAGAGCAAACCACCAGATACTTTTCGCCCGTTACCATCACGTAGCCTTTGATTTTGAGCGGACGCAGGGAGTTATACTGGGAGTCGGTGAGTGCCCGCGTTTCCTTCATGAACCCAATGCCGCCTGCTGCGACGGTGAGTTCTTCAAGAGTGGTGGACTCAGCCTTGGTCAATGGACATCGTTCGAATGCATTCATAGGTTTGAAGGCGACATCCTCGCTCTCGTGGAGAAGACGGGCTATGGGGTGAAACCCGTAAGCAGGGATACGCTTCGAAAGGCGAGGGCTTGAGCGCTGTCGAAAATGTTACGCGGCGTAACATCGTCCCCCTTGGAGCATTGTGGACACTGCATCGCCCCGGCTGGGAACGGTCCGGGGGGGATTTTGTCTTTTCCAGGAGATGAAAGCCTAACGCAGCGGCGATGATTTTAACACCCGCCAACGCTCCAACGTCATCAACGCACCCTCAATGTCTGCGAGCTCCTCGGAGGGAGCGAACCAAACAACGACCACCGCTGGGCCAGCTACCACGTCTCCGACTCGTGCGACCGCCTGCACCCCGCTCTTCCGCACAACGATTTTTCCCGAATCCACCGGGTTCGCCATCAGTGACACGATACGCACCGCCTCGTTGGTCGCGACATTGAAAGTCGATGCAGCGCCCGAGATGGGAATCCCGGGGAGCGAGTAGTTTGTAAAAAAGCCCTTGCTGACAACAGTGATGACCCGGCTCGGTTGAGCCGACGCGCCCCAGGCGCACATGGCAAGAGAGAGGGTAAGTAGGAGTTTTTTCATGGTGACTCATCTTTCCGGATGCAAATGGAAAGTCAATTGCAATGCCAGTTGGTAGACTGCGCGGAAGTCGCGCCCTCCTCTACGCTTGGACCAATTCCGGCAGATGCGGGCTACCGCAGCGGCGATGAACGCAACACCCGCCAACGCTCCAGTGTCATCAGCGCGCCCTCGTTATCTGCCTGTTCCTCGGAGGGAATGTACGTCACATAGACCAGCGCTGGCCCAGCCACCACGTCGCCGATTCGTGCAAGCATTGTCACGCCGCTTTTCTGCACAAATATTTTCCCCGAGTCTGTCGGCTCCGACATCAGCGTCACGATGCGTACCGCCTCGTTGGTCGCGACACTGAAAGTAGCTGGAATGCCCCGGATGGGGGCGCCGGGGAGTGAGAGATTCGTAAAAACCCCCTTGGGCGTAACCAAGGTGATGACCCGGCTCGGTTGAGCCGACGCGCCCCAGGCGCACACGGAAAGGGTGAGGGTGAGGAGGAATGTTCTCATGGTGAAACGGATTATCGCCCCCGGGAGAAGGAATAAGTCAATCGCGAAGGGGAGTCTTGTGCCCCTTCACCGCCGCTGACGTTGAAGCGATGCTGAGGCGAAGCATTATTAGACGGCAGCGCGAGTTTGGCCACAACCTGGAAGTCCACTGGTCTCTTCTGTTTTACGTCCCACTTGGGGACTTCATCCTCGGCGAGCCACTCACCTGAGGCCATTGATCTATTGGTGCTGGCGTGCCGCCATCTCCTTCGTCTCCGTCGCATCGATTTCTGCCAATGTCGGCACCCGCCAGCAGAGGAGGCCGTTGCCGCTGTCGTGGGCGCTTAACATCTGGCCGTCGGGCGAGAAGGCGAGATAAGGACCAGGCACCTGGCCCGCATACTTCATTTGGATGGAGCCCCTTTCCAGCACAGTGGGATCCGAAGCTTGGAATTCACGTGACTTGAAGTCGCGGC